>Ga0123355_10010279_pt1 | contig 14318 bp, 11 predicted proteins | sample TergutEmb28metaG_3_FD_89872 | JGI IMG/M metagenome (GOLD analysis project Ga0123355, IMG submission 89872) | Embiratermes neotenicus P1 segment gut microbial communities from Petit-Saut dam, French Guiana - Emb289 P1 | ecosystem: Host-associated > Arthropoda: Insects > Digestive system > Gut ...
CTTTATTTTTTTTTTAAACCTTTGAACCCAAAATTTAATTTTTATTATTTTTTTTAAAGACCCAGTCCCAATCCCGCAAAAAAAATTTTTTTTTTTTTTTTTTGCCAATAGTAAGAGCAATTGGTTAATGTTTTTTACTTCGCTGTTTATTGTATAAGCCTTATGTTGGGAAAATGCGGTTATTTATTGTTAAGCCTAGCGATGCGTGTAGTAGAAAGCACTGAACTTCAGAGGATTAAAACATACGCTGTACTGCCGCTTTCTGCAGGAGAGACACAAAACCACAAAATTCTACGAAAATGTATGTCTTAACATTTTATTCTCCTTTCTTACGTCACTGGCAATTTATGTTCTAGCCCAGTATATATTTATACAAATATGTGTTTTTGTGCCTACATATAATCCTAATAAACTAAGTGCTTAATATCCTGAGGTTCCTTAGAGACACATATGATTTCCACTCAATAAAAGAGTTTGTAGAGGACAGGACTGGCCGACATACTGGGAGAAAAATATGTACCATAAGCCTGCCTTCCCTTATATTGAGGAAAGTAGGATACAACTATAGGCCATAACATAAATCGACGCTGCAGTTAATTAGTTATTTGCAAGATGCAGGTATTCACGGATCTTATTCAAATCGGCTGAGATACTCTGCGCTTTGTAGACTGTGTACAAAGTGCTGAGTAAATCTTTCAATTTTGCGGCCTGAAACGAAACACACACACACACACACACACAAACTCTTAAGGGGTAATAAGCTATAAAGTGCTTAAGGGTTATAAAACAAATCGCTATAAAAATTTGTCACTACAGCTCAAACAACAATGTATTTCGATCTCTTGATAATTCTGTATATTTACACAAGAATCACGAGTAAAGAATTGTAACTATGGGGTTAAAGCTGAAGAACCGACCAGGACATTGCTAGAACTGATACCGAAGTTTTAATTGCTGTTAATAAGTTTAGCTCGGGAGATGACAGACATGTTTTCGGTTCCAGAAGCCACACAGTTTTTCGCTTTTAGGGTATGTACGTGATAGGTGAGGACTGTTCTGCAAATCAGATTTCGCTGTACTTCTTGATATTGTCAAAGAATGTTCATCAAACATTTAGCGCGTTGCGTGACAACTAAACAGAATTTGTGGTGTTCGCTTTTAGGAGACGAGCAGTTCATTGCTGCGGTCACTGTTCAACTTTGACTTAAAAATGCACAAACTCGCGTATTCAAAGACAATACCGCTGGAAACTGTTAAGCGTGAAAATGTCTGAAAACAGTGGCGCCATCATGTCCGGCATTAATGGGGCCGTGATTTAATGATAGTTTGCTGGATCTTCCAGGATGTTTTAGAATGGATTACTGAAGGCAGTATCTGGGCCTGAGAAACGGGAGACAACAGAACACAGAAGAAAGCTTTATAGTGAGGAGTTTCGTAATTTTCTCCCTTCACTTTATGTATTTATTTTATTTATTTTATTTTATTGTATTTAATTTATTTCTTTGTTTATTTATTTGCGATGCAAGAGCTCAACTCGGGCCTAGGCTGCCTCATTTTGAGGTTTGCAAGTCACACAACCACACACACACACACGCATACACACACACACACGCATACACACACGCATACACACACACACACGCATACACACACGCATACACACACACACACGCATACACACACACGGTAGGAATTCTCTGGACGAGTGATCGGCCCGTCGCAGAGGCCGCTACCTACGCAACACACACAAGAGACGAACCTCCATAACCTCAACAGGATTCGAAACCGCAATGCCAATAATCAAGCAGCTGCAGACGTAGATCACATAGTGTTAGGGTGATAGAATCCAGATGACTCGAGCGACTGGCAAATGTAGATCGCAAATGGGGAGGTTGAAAACAAACAGAGTTTTAGTCGGGGTTACTGATCAAAGTCTACGTCACTTCAGTGACGTAGACTTAGATGCGAGGTTAATCGCGTCTTACAGTATTAATGTTTGTGTGTGTGTGTGTGTGTGTGTGTGTGTGTGTGTGTGTGGTGTAGGAACATGGGCAGGAGTAAACTTGCTGCAATAGATCCGGTGGTGGACACTTACGGATACGTACCTTTGTCTGCACAACACCTGACTGGATATTCTTGTAATAAAACCAACTAGATGCACTAGTTTCTCAAATTTATTTTTGGAATAAAACTCTGCATGTTTCGGACAGTTCCTTTGTCCATCATCAGGAGTTTTTCACTGTACACACAGCAATGGTATGTGTCGTACAGGTTTGCTGACAGCTTGTGAGCAGGATCAGAACGGAACTGCAGTTCCGTCCTGATCCTGCTCGCAAGCTGTATGACACATACCATTGCTGTGCATACGGAGAAAAAATTCCTGATGATGGACAGAGAAACTGTCCGAAACATATAGAGTTTTATTGCAAAAATAAATTTGAGAATTAGTGAATCTAATTGGTTTCATTACAAGAATTTATCACGATGCACGGTCATCTGAATGTCAAATGTGGCTGGATGTTGTTGAAATTAATAACTGAGTGGTGCTGGAACGCGGAGACTACGGAAAGTAGGCCTACATCAACAATACCTTGAAAGTTTAGAATGTGGTGGTGGAGATTGATGGAGAATACCTGTTGGGCCGACCGTGTGAATAATGAAGAAGTATTACACAGTGTCAAGGAAGAGAAGAACTTCTTACATACAACAAAACAAGCAATGTACGCCTAATCGTAAAACTGAGGCGCATTCGCGTAACTATTGTTGCCGTGGAAAAGCAGTACGTATTAATAATCTGAGTGTGTGTCTGTTGTCTTAGGTATGCAGCATGCAATGCGCATTCGCCATATTGTCATCTGTAGCCTGTATGGCTCTTATATTGTTCCACATTATCTCTTTATCGGTACGATTTTATGAAAAAGGTGATTGAACATGAAATGTTTGTTTGATATTCTTTACAATGTTTGTCTGAAAGCTTCCTTATTCTAAGAAGAATTAAGCAAGGTATCGTAAATGCAAATTAGTCTTCACGTAAAGTACCTGCTGTTCGTGTCAGATTTTGATGAAACTTGAATTTTCTCGACAGATTTCGAAAATTACGAAAATATCAAATTTCACGCAAATTCGTTCAGTGGGAACCGAATTATTCCATGCGGACGGACGGACAGGCAGGCAGACAGACAGACATGACGAGGCTTATAGTTGCTTTTCGCAGTTTTGAAAACACACCTAATAAAACGAAGCAAGACTATGTATATCGGTCACGTCTGGAGTAGAAAATGTCTTATATATCAAGTTATTGAAAGAAATGACGGCCAGGAAGAAAAGGAAGAAGACTTAAGCAGCAAATGAGTGACCCTAATTGTAACAAAATGCACTGAGATTTTAAAGAAAGGGCAGTAGATTTCACTGTGTGGAGAACTCGCGTAGGTTTTGGCTATGGAACTGTCGCAAGGCAAACTACATAATGAATGAACTGGTTCTGAAAGATGTTAGGCTGGTAACTGTAATCGAGATGTCATTTCTCTAAGAAACGGTACAGTTTATGAAATTTTATGGTTTTATTAGCTGAAGATCTGGTCAAGATTTACAACTTTCAGTTAGACGTAATTAGACCCTCTTTTAATGTAGGCTTCGCGTCTTTTATTCGATCAGGTACAGAGAAAAGGAACTTTGTTGTTGAAACAGCTTCATGGGTATTGCTTGTTTTGTTCTGCAATTGCAAATTTGTGTCTGTAGTAAATTAACATGACCGATTTTGAACAAAGATAAGATTTATTTCCAAAGTATGTGATCTCCATGTCAAAACAACCATGGAACATACCTTGTTACATTTTGTTTGTTCAGTTGAACTTGGTAGCCTTTGGCGCATTTGCAGCCAGAAGTTGAAAACATTCATCTTGTACCTTCGCCATGTATTTCCATCGTTTTGCTTGCGTACAATAACCATGGAAGCACTGAACGGGACTTAAAATAACTTTGCTTTGGACAGTTTTACTAAAATGTGACGACATTTTCAAGATTTGATTAAAATCCATCAGCAGTATCAACCTGATATTCAATTCCATACCGCTGTGGTGCAGAAATTAGTGCATTTAGTTGGTTGTATTATAAGAATTTATCACGATGCACGGTCACCTGAACGTCAGACTAGTTCCAGTATAATTACACAGTCAGAAATTTTAAGGGCTACCTTTTTTACCGAGGCCTTCTAAAGTCCTTAAGAATTAAAAACATGGAATTATTCATAAGATTATGTTTTTTTAAGGTGAAAGTAGTGCCTCCTGATGATAACTACCATTAGTCGAAATGTTTCATTATAATTATTTATGTTTCAGGTGTTGTGTTGTGTTGTGTTGTGTTGTGTTGTGGTTGTGTTGTGTTGTAGTTGTGTTGTGTTGTGTTGTGGTTGTTACATTCAATTTAATAGCCTACCAATGCTTTAGTTTTACGCAAAGGGAGGTATTTCCTCATAAAACTGTCCCCGACTAGTCCGTGTATTGTTTCATACGAATTTTACTCACTTTTGCGTCAGATGATGTCAGTCTTCTAATAATTATGTACTGCCATATTTGTTTATTAATTCACCAGTTGTCAATTGATACTTTCGCCTTTAGGCATATATTCTCGGTCTCCAAGTTCAGAGCCAAGAAATTTAATAACTGCTGTCTCTTATATCGTGACATATTTTTACCCTTCTGCTTCACTCTCTTATACATTTCAGCGCTAAATAGGCCTAAAACCACTTATGATCTGTCAACTACTTCAAGTAGAGAGACGTCCTTGTAATTTGATGTGTGAAGGAAATCACCAGGCTGTTAGCAGAACTGATGTGGCTTCGAAATTAAAGGTGAAACAAGTAAGGAATTAAAACCCTTGTACGTCTCTCCCATTCATTGTGGTTGTTATGTAAATTGCAGTCTGAATTTTATAAGTGTCTCTTCAACAGTTATGTGATGGCCCTCATCGAAGTTTCAGAGGAAAAAAATGAGTTAATGTGAGCTTCTCTTTTCCTGCTGACTCCTTCAGTGGACAGTGAAATAGCTAATCCTACCGTGAGATCACAGAATACCTAATGTTTTATGAGATTAACAAATAGCTGGTGTTATATGTAATGTTATCATGAAATTAACGAACAGCTAATGCTATCATGAGATCACAAAATACCTAATATTTTAACGTAGAGAAGAAAACCAACTAGATGCTACTGAATGCTTTATTGCAATTATACTCTGCTCAACATGTTTCGGGCACTTATATGGACATCATCAGGAGATCGAGAATGTACTTGTGTTATTGCCGCATATGGTGTGTAATGCCTTGGTTGCTGGTAGTCGGCTGTTAGGAGCAGAGCAGCAGGCTATGCGTCCCGGACGCATAACCTGCTGCTCTGCTTGTAACAGCCGACCACCAGCAACCAAGGCATTACACACCATATGCGGAAATAACACAAGTATAGTCTCGAGCTCCTGATGATGGGCATATAAGTGCCCGAAACATGTTGAGCAGATTATAATTGCAATAAAGCATTCAGTATCATCTAGTTGGTTTTCTTCTCTACGCTTATACTACGATGCACGGGCAAACATACATCAAATTTACCTAAAGTTTTCATTAGATTAACAAATATCTGATGTTATATGTGGATAATGTTGTCATGTTGTTAATAAATAGCTAATGCTGCCATGAGATTAAAAAGCAGAAACCGTCACGTGACATAAGAGAAATACATAAAAATGAAAGGCAGAGAGCTGGAAACAAAGAAAATGAGAAATAAGAAAGATTTTTTTCTGCTTTGGTACGATCCATATCGTAAATTCAGACATACATTAATGTTAAAAATTGTGAACTGCGGGAATATTATTACAATTATTGCAGTAATGGTTCAGCGAATATATGATGTTATCCTTCTGTACCTTTGCTCTTCGTTTCCTTCAAAGATACGAGTCGCTGATATGTTAGTCGAAGAAAAATAGAGAAACTGAAGGAACGACTGCTTTACTAATTTTAAAGTATTTTTGTAGGGTCGTTTGCTCTGATTTTATACGCTCCCGTAAAACAATTCTGGGAGTTTAGATTGACAGTGTTATTTCTGAGGACGGTGTCACTCTACAGAAGAAGGTCGTGTGAGAACGCTTCTTAAATCTGAAAGCGTCGTGTAATTGAAAAGAAATTTCGTTTGCTTTTCTAATGTTGGTGATGCTGCGTTAAGAAACAGTTCTACACTATCACCCTTCGTAACTTTGTTGTCCCGACGCGCTCAGTCTGGTAGGTGATCCTCTTTCGGGAAATGGGTGTGGTTCACCGAATCACATATAGTTTTAATTATTTCTTGTTTTATTTGTTGTTTTATTTACTCAGTTTAGTCTTCATATAAAATAATGGAGTACACTATCCAGTAAAACAACTAGATCATTTCTAGGAAACGAACACAGTCACTTCTCTGTACTCCCACTTACACCACACTCGTACGCGACTGAATTCGCACTGGATTGCTAGCGTCCGCTGTCCGCTGCTAACGTTTTCTCATTTAAATCTTTCCCCTCCTACCTAAAACCAACGGTCCTGAATATACGTTGACAGATTAACTTAGATCGCATGCTATGAACCGTCCGTAGCTGACGCCAGCAATCCTAAGAAACAGCTATACTAAAAATGATCTGCTACACTGTGTAATGAGCTCTGTACAGGAATTTTAGGAAGCTGATTATCTCTTATAATGTATCAAACGTGCTGCCGAACGCAGCAAGCGCTTGATGCAACCTTGCGACGTGTGGAGAGAGCAGTTCACCGAAATTTGAGGAAGACATTTTAAAATGAAAATAACTGAATAGGCTTTTCCTGAAAATTCTACATACTAGCAAGTAGGTATGATATAAAGCTGTAGGAATGAATGTAAGATTTAAGGTTTCCACAGTATTCTTGAGTTCTTTATGACAATGTATGACATTCCACGTTGGTAACAAAGCTCCGGAAGGAGCATACTGACTCGATCTTCTGCTTGAAACTTCAAGATGAAGGCTGTATGTTGGTACTCACGAACCGCAATAAAGTGTGACAACACAGCAAACCACAATATGCAGCACGGATTTACGACGGGTGATCAATACAGCAGAGCGTCTGTATGTTGTGATTTATGTCTGCATTTCGACAGTAAGCCACAATTTTACATACGAAGCTCCTGATTCCATTTTTCATTCAAGTCGCTGGGTGGTACATGCAAAACGGAACCATACTCATTGTTTATTAGGACAGTAGCTGTTGCCTATATATGCTTATATCTGCACACTAGGAAGGCATGATAATGCAGCTTGTAATGATGCATGTTGCTAACCACTATATCACGTAATGTTACTTAACACAGGTATTAAGTTAGAAATATAGACGGGAATTGTGTAACAACTGTTGATGTACAATGTAGATCGCGTTTCTTATATGTAAATTTGGCCTCTAAACTCCTACCTCCGACCACACACACGCACACAGAATAAGTAATCTTCGAACTCACTTAAGGGTGACGAATTCCTTAATCCGTTACACCACTCCATTGCCCAAAAATATTATATTGCATTAAATGCATTTATGAGCGCCCACATTTCACGAAAAGCTTGAACTTTATCGCATGTACATTGCACGTAAGATGCATTTAGAGTGAATTTTAAGCTCACGGTTCCGTGCACCGTAAGTCTGTATTAATAAAAACCCAACGAGATGCAACAGTATGCAGTCTGATTTATTTTACTGCAAAAGCACTCTACATGTTTCGGGTGTTCACTGCACCCATCATCAGGAGTACTAAAAACTGTAACAGCAGCCTCCGGTACAGGTCATAATATCGGTACAGCTGCTTCCCTCCAGCAGGGATTGGTCATAATATCGGCACGGCTACTTCCCTGTAGCTGGGACTGGTCATAATATCGGTACAGCTACTTCCCTCCGGCTGGGACTGGTTAAAATATCGGTACAGTTACTTCCCTCCAGCTGGGATTGGTCTTAATATCGGTACAGCTACTTCCCTCCGGCTGGAATTAGTCATAATATCGGTACAGCTACTTCCCTCCAGCAGGGACTGGTCATAATATCGGTATAGCTACTTCCCTCCAGCAGGGACTGGTCATAATATCGGTATGCTTCCCTCCAGCTGGGACTGGTTACAATATCGGTACAGCTACTTCCCTCCAGCTGGGACTGGTCATAATATCGGTACAGCTACTTCCCTCCAATAGGGACTGGTCACAATATCCGTACAGCTACTTCCCTCCAGCTGGGACTGGTCGTAATATCGGTACAGCTACTTCCCTTCGGCTGGGATTGGTCAAAATATCGGTACAGCTACTTCCCTCCAGCTGGAACTGGTCATAATATCGGTACAGCTACTTCCCTCCAGCTGAGACTGGTTATAATATCGGTACAGCTACTTCCCTCCAACTGGGACTGGTCATAATATCGGTACAGCTACTTCCCTCCAGCTGGAATTAGTCCTAATATCGGTACAGCTACTTCCCTCCAACTGGGACTGGTCATAATATCGGTAGAGCTACTTCCCTCCGGCTGGAATTAGTCATAATATCGGTACAGCTACTTCCCTCCAGCTGGGACTGGTCATAATATCGGTACAGCTACTTCCCTCCGGCTGGAATTAGTCATAATATCGGTACAGCTACTTCCCTCCGGCTGGAATTAGTCATAATATCGGTACAGCTACTTCCCTCCAGCTGGGACTGGTCATAATATCGGTACAGCTACTTCCCTCCAGCTGGGATTGGTCTCAATATCGGTACATCTACTTCCCTCCAGCTGGGACTGTTCATAATGTCAGTACAGCTACTTCTCTCCGGCTGGGATTGGTCATAATATCGGTACATTTACTTCCTTCCAGCTGGGACTGGTAATAATATCGGAACAGCTAATTTCCTCCAGCTGGGACTGGTTTGTACGATTCACACAAACCAGTCCCGACCTGGCCACGTTGGAGGGAAGTAGCTGTACCGATATTATGACCAATCTCAGTTGGAGGGAAGTAGCTGTACCGATATTATGAACAGTACCGGAGGCTGCGGTTACAGTTTTTAGTACTCCTGACGATGGGTGAGGTGGACACCCGAAACATGTAGATTAATTTTGCAGTAAAATAAATCAGACTGCGTACTGCTGCATCTAGTGGGATTTTTATTAATATACGTTTAGAATATACTTATCCATGCAATTCAGCAATACTAACTTAAATTGAAACAGTATTTGATTACAAGCAGATAAAATCGGTTGCGCAGTCATCAATACGATCTTGTATGTGAAGCCCATCCTTGCAGCTCTAAGATTTCCTTAGATGTGAAAGTATGTATATGTCAGACTGACGGCTGTTAGACCATGTCATTCACGAGGAGTCCCAAGTAGGTTGAAAGTATGTACTGGGCCGATATCTTTGACAGTTTGCATCATCTTACAGACACTGACCGCACCTGCGTTCTGTGTGAACGAATGACACATGAATCATGTAACGTCACCTTATAAACGAGTTAAGCCACGGCCATCGGCCTATACATCTGTGTCGAATAATCTTTGTCACTCTCACGCCATTTCGTGCTGAAAAAGACTCTAACCGAAATGTCCGAAGTTTTAACGTATAAGCGTAGAGAAGAACACCAACTAGATGCTACCGAATGCTTTATTGCACTTATAACCTGCTCAACATGTTTCGGGCAGTTATATGCCCATCATCAGGAGCTCGAGACTATACTTGTGTTATTGCCGCATATGGTGTGTAATGCCTTGGTTGCTGGTGGTCGGCTGTTAGGAGCAGAGCAGCAGGCTATGCGTCCGTGATGAGGGAAATTATGCGACTCTCACAATTTTTCCCATCCCGGACGCATAGCCTGCTGCTCTGCTGACCACCAGCAACCAACACATTACACACCGTATGCGGCAATAACACACGTATAGTCTCGAGCTCCTGATGATGTCCATATAAGTGCCCGAAACATGTTGAGCAGAGTATAAGTGCAATAAAGCATTCAGTCGCATCTAGTTGGTTTTCTTCTCTGCGCTTATACAACGATGCACGGACAAACATACATACAATTTTAACGTATAGTAAGCTACTTGGTACTTTATTTTTAGACGAAAGCTACGTGCAGAACTGATAATTCCTTTACCCTCGTTTTCTTCCCATTAACGAGAGAGCGAGAAAAACTTTCCCGTTAATGTGCGAAAGAACTGGGGCTAGTGGCATTTAGAAATCAAATACCGTCTGTTGTAATTCATCGCTTTGTCCAGGTAAGTGGTCAGAATACCAATGAGTCCGCCGAAGTTGTCTCTACCGCCGGCAGATATCTGTAGAATTGGAACATCCTGCAAAATGAACCTTTCTTTATATTTATGATCGTCCGATAATGGCAACGATCAGACATAATGAGCAGTAATTCCCACTTTAAAGGAGATTGTCTCTGCGATTCGAACACTGCTGAGGACTGAGGAGAGAACTCATTTCCTGCAGGCGAATACGTTTCCTACATTGTGGCAGTCATATTGACAATTGCCAGTGAAGAGAACGTCGCGTTCGGGATTTAGCACTTCTGCTTATTGTGAGAGATCTCGGACTATAACCTTGAAAAGCTTGGATAACTTCAGTCTCTCCGGGCACATTTCGGGAAGTACCTTAGAGTAGACCACAACCGCTATCTTAAATTTGCCAATATTTCACCCCAGTTACATATTCACTTTTCATTCATCTCTCTTCGACGCTATGTAGACTAGTAACCTTATGGCGCCGGAAATATTTTTTTTTAATTTTAGTACACACTGTATATAAAATGTGAATAAAACAGGAACCAAATATGTTAAAATTATGAAACAAACTGCATTTTTAAGAGAAAAAAACGGGGAGTATATACCATGTTTAAAATATTCAATACCTTTATTTGTTGAATAAATATATAACATAAAACATTTAGAGGTTAGCGGTGCAGTACGACCCCTGTATGGGTCGTTAGGCGTCAAAGAGGTAATTAATGGCGTCTATAATTAAAATACTTAAAACGTTTTACCTTCACAATGATCATGCAGTTAGACATTATAAATGAGGCAATTGAAAGAATGCCGTTGAATAAATGATACCTGGTGCTAATTAAATATAACTTCCTTCATCGACTCCACGCTCAATTCCGAGCAGCTTATTGAAGGCAGAAGACTTCCAAATGGTACCAATCATTTCTAAGCAAGTTACAGCAAACACTGCCGCCTTTATATTGGAGGTCCTGTTCTTAGGCGTTAACACGAAGAAGCCTATAGTAGGGAAGTAAACACGAACTCTTGCACTGGGTGTGTAAAATGCTTGGACAAATTTCAAGAGTTCCTCACACAAAAATAAGGGGAAAAAAATACATTTAACCTTTAGGCACCATGCATCCTATATATAGGACAGGCGTACCGCTACTCCCCAGAGTACGCTTTTTATATATTTAGTCGACAGATATATTATTTAATTATTTTTTTTAGACTTCCACCATCTTCGTTTATTCTGCCACAAAATGTTGTGTAATTCGTAATGTTACCCTTCTTGGTTCATAAAATATTTACATTGTACATAAATGGTGTGCTAAACTGTGAATGCCCAGTTCCAGGGCCAAAGGGTTAATACGGGTCTGCAGACACTTCTAGGTTTCGAGATACAGCCCCTACGTTTACCCGACATCAGTCCTTTAGATATTTATCTGTGGAGACACTGAGACACTTAAAAGCCATAGTGTGTTTAGCGACAACTGAAGAAGAAGAAGAGACGCTGCACCGACGCAGTTTGATTCCTTTCAAGCCATTAGCAACTGGCCCCCGGTACCTTTGAAATGCGGGGCTGTGCGTGATCAGACGTGTGTCCATTCGTGCGTTGATTCAGACGCAGGAAAGTTCGAGGGTAACTGATAAACATTAAGAACGCAACAGTTATTAAAATGGGAACGTGTTTTGTAAACGTTTTATGTCAGTGGCAAATAAAATATTTCATACTTAAGGTGTGTATAGCATAATGTGATCTTTTAGTCAAGTTCAATAACTAATCCTTTACAGCTATATATTAAAGCAAACTGTTTCAATGTTTGGATGTGCAGAAATCACGGTTGAAGTATGTCCGTATATTTTAGATACTTGTATATCATGTAAAGGTAAATGTAAAAGATCCCGTTACAGGCCCGGTGTGGCCCAGAAGGTGGGTAGAGGTATAGCTCTACTGTTCCATGACCGCGGAACTAGAAGAGGGTGAGTGGTCAGCAGCACGCCCGGCCGCACTTTACCCCCGGGAAAGACCCGGTACCCATTTTACAGGAGGTTGGGTGGGCCCCAGGTCCGGTGTGGAAGGGCGGAAAATCTCGTCCCCACCGGGATTCGATCCCAGACCGTCCAGCCCGTAGTCAGTCGCTATACCGACTGAACTACCCGGCCCACCAGATATATCATGTACGCAGCCACATTTGAAAGGTCCTGACAGTGTTCAATTTACCAGCACAGTTCCTAGTCTTCCCACCGAAACGAACAACCTTGTGCTATTGCCACGACAGCAGTGCGCTGTGAAATACTGACAGCTGGTAAAATTAAAATATAAAACTAAGTCCATCTGACCTTAAATGATAAGTGTATGGAATGTTATAGTGACTTTTAGTGCTGCTGAATGAGAAACGTGAAATGTCCGTCAGATTTTAATTAGGCAGTATCAGGTAAACGTGTTGGTGATATAAAGGTGATAAGACAATTCTGTTCTTTTTCGTTTACTTAAGTTATTATTATTATTATTATTATTATTATTATTATTATATGCCCAAAGTTACGAATAGGCGTAGGTCTTGTCAGGGAATTTTATAACTGTTTATGTTGAAGATATTCTAAAATCCAGAATTCCAATTATGTGTCTTGCATATCATGCTCTGCTCTCTTTGAGGGAAGGGTGAGAATTTCTAAAACTCGAAAGAAGTGCGATCAGCAACGTCCTAGTAGAAAACGAGCAAATTATAAAACCACATAAACCGCAAATTCGTGATTGACACAGCTCAAGAATTCTTATGGTAATGAGATCTAGGAGGCTAAGACGGACAGCGTCGTGGCTGGAGTCGAGGGCGTAAGATAGGAATAGTAAACTGTGGTGGCCGAAGTTAATGGAAAACCACAGTTAGGAACAACGAGAAGGAGATGCGACCATATACGGAGGCAAACACAAGAGACAAATGGACGGAAGTAACTCGGGATCGCTTTGGTGTAGGTGACTTTGTGAAATTTTGTCTTAATAGCAGAGCCGAAGACGACGACGGCGAGAAAACAACAACAAAAACAACAAAGATTTATGATAAAAGCAACACAAAGGTGACAAAATCTAATTCCGTATTTTTGACGCTCATAGGGCCGTGCATCCTAAGATATTTCTATAGCAAATCCAACAAGATGCACCAATGTCTCAATTTTTTTTTATTTTTGAAAAACACTCTACATGTTTCGGACGATCTTTCCGTCCATCATCAGGAGATCATGACTGTACATACAGCAACAGGCATATGTCAACAAGAACTGCTGACTGCTCGCTAGCCAGCAGTCGACAGGGCTCAGGACAGGGAAAAGTGATGGCTTTTTTTTTCCGAATATGGTAATGAAACCTTAGAGCTCATGAAATTCTGATAATTTCCTGTTAGATGAGGAATTATAGCTTTTCAAGAAGGACTGCTTGCTATGTGAATTTCTTTAATTATTATTGGGGTTTCTATTTTTATACTTGCAGTACATGTAGTACTGGGTCACTTCTGAGGTGGAGGTTAGGCCTACGTTGTAGGTGTGATGGAAAAGTGAACAAACGTTGGCCATAAAATTTTAGTAGATGATAGGGGATGTGTCCAAAATATCTGTACAAACTGCAAGAGTGAGTTCGTCACATCAAAACAAAGAAAAGTGTTTGTATAAACGTACGTTTTTAAATGACTGGTTTGAATTTCATTGAAAGATTGCACTAAACAATAAGTAGACGTACATTAACTATGTAATATTTACCTCACAACTGATAATTTATTTAGAGCACACATCCCCAATTTAATAACTATAGAGTTTTTATTGTTTATCAAGTTTCCTCGAAACGTCCTCTCCTGCACCTGAACCAATGCACGCATGGACACGTCTGATCACGGGCCCGTGGGTAATCGTTTGACAAGCATAAAAAATGCGTTTTTAAGTGAATCTTATGTTTATGGGGCCGTGCATCATCTTTATAGTTGAGTAAAGAGAAACCAACTTGATGCCACTTATTTTATTATTTATTCAATACTCATTCAATGCTCAACATGTTTCGGCCGTTA
>Ga0123355_10010281_pt1 | contig 14316 bp, 5 predicted proteins | sample TergutEmb28metaG_3_FD_89872 | JGI IMG/M metagenome (GOLD analysis project Ga0123355, IMG submission 89872) | Embiratermes neotenicus P1 segment gut microbial communities from Petit-Saut dam, French Guiana - Emb289 P1 | ecosystem: Host-associated > Arthropoda: Insects > Digestive system > Gut ...
AAAAAAGAAAAAAATTAAAAAATTTTTTATATGTAAATGGTAAATGAGGGGGGGGTGGGGGAGGCCCGCAGGCAGGGGATGGTTGGGGGGGGGGGGGGGGGGGGTGTGATGTCGTGTTAAGTTGATGGGCGCCAACGTTTGGAGGAACCTGCTGCCTAGATATTTGTCATAGATTCTCCTATCTTACGCTTTAGAGCAACTTGCTGCCCCTGTCTTCATGTTGAAATCTACCCTACAGATGGTGGCAGCTGATTCCTCCGAAACTTCGGCACATGTCTACAAAACAACACGCCATCCTGCTACAACCGTACGTAATCTTGGTTGTTTGTATCGGATGTAAAATTTACTTTAGTGAAATGGAGCGTGTTTTACGAACTCTCTGCTTCATGCACCCAGGAACTGTAAATGGCATTGTAGCATCAGGGTAATACAGGTCAACGCTGTAGAAGAAACGACTGTACCACTGAACATATTTCAAGAGTAAATGCTCTGAGTTATCTGTTAGCATCCATCATGTATGACCTCACACCACCAGTGTATAATGTTGTAAGATTTTATATTCTAATGGCTGTGACGTTGAAGATTACTGTCTTCTGCGATATGACGTCGTGCACTCTATTAGAAACGTACCGAAGTTCCCTGCCCCCAAACTACCCTGAATATGGAGGTCGTACGTATCTTCGAGACGCCGTTACATTAGTACCTGACTGTACGGCGTTACATAAAGAACACTGTACGTCTTTCTCTTGCTATTTTTTTCGGCTGTCAAGTTGATTTTGTTCAAAACCCTGCATTGTGTTTATCTGTGATTTGATGAATTTCGTCATCATCCTTTTCAGTATTAGTCTCATTGAAACCTGTTTTCAACGACTTAGAAGAAATTCTATCGTGTAACCGCTTAAAAGCAGTTAGGAGTCTCTGTGCCACGGATGATAGCATTAAGTCTGTGGAGAGGCAACGAGAGCCAGCATTTCCTGTGGCACTGATGCTATAGCCTAGGATTAATAGCTCTTTCGGTTCAACAGGGAAGACTACGGAAGTTGAGCCTGACAGTAGAATGACAGCAGCAATACGCAAAATATCCTACATCCTGTACATCCAGATTTATATATTTTCTAAATGAAATCGGATATTAAACATGATAATTGTGTCCATATATCAGGATAAACCTTTAGAGCATTAATTAAATTAAGTGTATGTTTTAATGATATGTATTTTTGTAACGTAAAATACAACCGTTTGGAACGGGAGGAATTATGATCTAGTGTTTGTGCGTGCGTCTAGGTTCTTGCACACGCGCTACTGTGCAGATTTGCAACGTCATACTGTGGGCCAGATTACGAAGTGATCATAAACACCCAACGCATGTTTCTCAGGATATATTCGTATTAACATAAAAATTAATATTCATTTCGTGTATTCCAGGAATGAAACTTAATTTATTTGCAAGTGAGTGTCGTTTCCCTGAAAGCGTTGTGCCACCTTCACAACAGCCAGGCACAACCAAACCACTGGCTTCTCATGAAGCGTGACATAACATAATGTGATGTAATCTAACATGACCTACACACTCCTAATCTAGCCAAAACTAACATAGCTTGACTTCACTTAAAATTAAACTCTTCCTAATTTAATCTAATATAAATTTGACTTTTCTTAATTAAAGCCACCATAAAAAACTACCGTAGAAAACATAGCCAAACATTAATCTGTCCACACCTAACGTAATGTAACGTAACCTAAATATAATGGAATCTTGCAGCACCTAATCTGGAACATGTCCTTGTAATTATAAAATAATTAAAAATGTTCACATCAATGAAGTGGATCTTAATTCCTAATTTCAAATTATTATATTGCGTGCACTTCGTGCGTATGTGTCTCAAATAGAATCTGAATCGGCCAAAAATTTGAAAGCTATTAGTTTAAATTTAAAGTAATTACTCAGCCTGTATATAACTTTGCATTCCACAAGCTGATTATCAGCTAAATTTAGTGCTGAGACGTGGTAGGTGAAGCCAGTGGCCCAAAACGAAGCAATAGGCTTTGATACAATTTAGAGTCTTGAGCAGATAATTAAATAAGGGAAATAAGTTTCTGTTTGTTATCACATCTAACCATTTATTTCGTTGCTTTTAATTATGTTATACTACCAGCACCCACGTTTTAATGACGCAAAATATTTTGGTAACACGTCGAATTGTGGCGCCATTAAGACTGCCTCCAGATCGAATGGGGTGTGGCACAGTGCACAGTGCGCAGTTGTTTGAGGCACTGCGTTACAAGCCGGAAGGTCGCGGTTTCGATTCTCTATGTTGTCATTGGAATTTTTCATTGACATAATACACCCGGTCGCACCATGGCCCTGGGGTCGACTCAGCGTCTAGCAGAAATGAGTACCAGGAATTTTTCCTAGGGGGTAAATTCGGCTGGTGCATAGGACTGACAACCTTATCACCTTCATGTGTTGAGTGTCTTGAAATCTGGGAGCCTCAAACTCCTGGAACCCTCAGGACCTGTCCAGGCCTGTACAGGGATTATTATCTAGATCGCAGGGGGAAGCAGAAGATAAACTTACCACAACTAAATACTAAGTTATCTACTGAGCAGAATTGAAAGTAATACGAATCGAGTTTCTTATTGCTGTATAGAGTTCATAACGCCATGAAGTGTGATTCGTGCTACCTCCAACTTCAGGGCAAAAGAAGATGCATTTTTATACTCTAGATGCAGGCATAATGTTTCTCCCAAACTTTGGTAAACTAAATGTCTACCAGTTACAAGGCAACGTACGCTATTCTAAAATACTTAATCTTTAATATTGTAGTGTGAGATTCGGGATTCTGAGTTCTGTGACCCTAAACGCCACCTTTTTCTGAGACGTTACGCCGTGTAATTTATTAGATAGAAACCAACCGTTTCCTTCAGCTACACGATAAAGAAGTCATATTTTCACCCCGACAATAAAGGTGGCAGATTTTTCGGAAATTTTGTTACCTACATACCAAAATACAGAGCTTTGCGGGGCAGAAACATAATCTTGAAAATTACAAGTCCGTAATTTTGTGTGAACATAACCAAGCAACTTAATATCAGTCACGTGACTTGTGATTGTACTTAATTTTAGGACGACTAGTTTTCTGAACTGCTCTCATCATCTACCAGATATTCTCATCAAAACACACCTTATCTGAAACTGAAAAACTTTTAGCTCTCTGGTGAAAGAAAGAGAAGAAAATTCCACAAAGTTAACGTGGTATCCAAACTAAATTATCGGTGCCTTTTGGAAACAGAACAAAACATACCGAAACGCTCTTTTGGGAAAAACTCCATTTCTCAAACAATAAAAGCATTCCTACTCCTTATGTGGGAAGACCCGTTCAGCCGTATATGAGCTGAACGCCATTAAATTAAAAAAAATAAAAGAATTGTGCAGTCAGTTTTAAAGTTCTAAAATTTCTTTGCCTATCGCACATTTTAAAAACTGTGAAACATTAGCAATTCCATCTATTCGGTAAACGTTAGGCCATGAAGTTTCATGGAAGTTTAGACTTTTGATTCGGCTCATTTTTTCACCTCGCAGTTAAATAAAGGGGAGTGAAGAATTTCACACCCCGACGCGTTGACATGTGAAGGAAGAACCACCCAGCGTCTTGTGGATAGGAGGCTGGGTGTACTGCAATGTCGTTCCGGGCTCTGGAACAGAGAATAATGCCTACAATAAATAGCAATTTCTCGGCTGTCCCACCCACAGTATGTCACTGTAGTACTTATTGTGCTATGCAAGATTAGTGTAATTTATATTAGTGTTTTTTTTGGATGTATCACTATTCGGTTTTCTAGATAGCCACTAACTTTTCAGGGAATAATGTCGCCTCCTCTTCGGGGCAGAAAGGACCGGCACATTGCAGCTAGAGACAAAATATTTTACCGAAACTAAAATACATGTCTAGTGACGCACATAGTGTTACGTACCATAAACCTGTTATCTAAATATGCGACGGGCATGAAAATGTCGAATCTGTGAATTCTTAAGCGGTGATGTAAGAAAATATTCTTCTGTACCACAAAAGATACGTAAGATTGAACCTCTCCTTCGTCGTTATATTTTTTGATGAAACCATAGCAACACTTTTACTTTTCACATCTTGTCGCTTCTTCTAATTCAGAGTCGAGGAACGACGTAGGAAAGGCCGCCAGAATATCAATTCAGAAGGAAGAGTGCTGGAGTACTCACTTCGAATAAAATATCATGCATTCAGTCTTATTGTCTAGACCAGAGATTTCTAAGTTTTTCACGACTGGAACAGCCGGTGGGTAAATTCCTCTTTCAGGTCAGGCTGCCAAGGCTGATTATTTTCTAGTAAAACCCAATTTTAAAATCCTGGACATTTTCTTATTAAAATATATTTATTGGACATTATTAATTTAACGGATTTTAACCGCTATAGTGATAAATTAGCAGCATTCACTTTTTCTCTCACTTCTTTAACTGGAATTTTAATTCAATTTTATTATTAACAATAATATACCTCTTTTTGGGTTTCAGTTAATTTATTTAAAGTGAGGATAATGTTAAGTTTATCTAGGATCAGTTCGAAACTGATTGCAAAGTTTGCTTCTCACTTACTTAATATGATGAGGCTAACTACTTAGGTAGTACTTTTTGAATGCAACTCAAATGTTATTAGTAACTATAGTCCCTTAGTTTCTTCATTCAAGTGATCCTTGATTTCATTCGTGGTGCAAATTGATCGAATAAAGATGTTCAGTCGTGACATCGCCAAGTGCACTTTTGATACACACAAATAGAGTCTTATATCGCTTGTATATGTAGGAGTGATATAAGACTGTATTTGTTTATACCTAAGGAGCATTTTTTGGTGTAGTGAATGAACAACATATTCTATTAAATTCGCTTGGCACGACAAGGAAAAGAAACTTCCCCCAAAGAGTCTAGACCAGGGGTTTCAAACACGTGGCCAGCCAGACTAGTTTGTACGGTCTTCTCAATAATCTTGCTTCCATTACAGAATGTAGTCTGGCTTATTGCCGAAAATGTTTGTTTAAAGCTTGTTTAGTCGTGGGAATGAAGGGTAAACATTTTGCAATTCCTGGTTGGTAACGTGCAAACTGCATAGCTAAGAAAGACAAAAATGAAATAAAATTTTTAATTCATTAATTTTAATACATCGTTATATTTGTTACAGCTACAGACTATTATTAATGAAGCGTTTATTTTTAACGAAGATTCTTAATTCCTGTCTTCTATATAATGATGTAAGAGCCGAATGATACTTCGAGATTATTTTGTTGGTTCTCTTATTATTTGGTCCAGGCGGTCTCTGAAGCCCAAACAGCCTTTTATTTAATGGGTACCTTATCAACTTCCCTGTGGGTGAAGTGGTAAAATAAAGGTAAATTTCATTCTAGAACAGACCTTGAAGGCTCCGAGAGGGAGTAGAATAATAACTCAACTATTTTTTTAATCTCGGCGCTAAAAGGGGTGGGTGGTCAATGCCACTTCCCACCCACTTTACCCCCACGATAAAAACGGTACTTATTGCACAGAAGACTAGGTGGGCCCCAAGGGCCGATCTGGATGAGTGCTGAAAATTTCTCTCCACTGGGGATTTTTTTTTTTTTGCTCTTCTTTGACTTTATCTCAGACACACACATCATGCCAAAAATGCAACCAGGCACAGGGACACAATAATCTCTGACACCAACGCTTCGTTTTCTTCTCTCCTATTTGAAGGGACCCCATGTTACAGAGCTTAACCACGCCAAAACGTCACTCCTTTCAGTCGGTCAGCTGTTAGGAAGTGTCCACATAACCCCGTAGGTCTTCACCCGTGCACTGCACTGATAAGCCCGACATCGCCTTCGACACACGAAGTCCATATATTCAAGCTCTGATAGTGCCCTGAAGTGTGTCACCATATAAAACACCACATGCGCTACAAACCTTAGAGTTTCTTCATGTTTTGTGCAAGCCAAATGTTTAAGACATGACAGAGAAGCCACTTTCGAGGAATCCGTCGAGGTACCGTGCGATGGATCGTGGCTAGCCGCGCACTGTTCCTTGTCCACATGTCCACGCTGTCCTCATAATCCATAATGGGTTGCGTCAGTATGTCGCCATCTTGTGGAGTGAATGCTTGGCGTGGGTATGGGGGCTTATCCAGACTACTGGTTTGTCCGTCGCATGAGTCCTCTCATTTTAATATTGGTGAAATGCATGGCATCCTGTTACGATGGCTCTTCCCCGTTTCTCGAGCTCTACCGTAGTATAAACAGAATAACCGGAGACATGTAACAGGTCCTCCATTAACACCTCCTACAACAACAAAAATCCAGTAGGCCAGTCCTTTGTTTACAGTGAAAATTTTGTAACATCCGTTTCTTAATCTATGCATGAATGCCATTGATGTTAAGCGTCGGTCCGTGCAAGTGGATGGTATTTACTCTCTAGTGAGAGTTAATGTTGCGTTCTGACTGTACTCCAGCTACGGCTTCGTGGTTGCTGTAGGTTGCTATTGATCTTCGATTTTTTTGTGGTCCGGTTACCTGATTCCCTAGCCCGGTGGACCGAGGACTCCAAGCCTGTCCCTTCGGATCATCCTGTGTTGCCGTATTCTTCTGCCATAGTAACATCGGCTCCCCCAGTAGTCTGAGAGCCCAAGCCTGCCAGCAGAGGTTCGAGTTGTGAATCAGCTAAAATGTTTTAATAAAATGATTGTGCAAAGATCTGTTCAGTGTCTGCAGTCAGCACCGACATCAGCCCCTTATTGATCGAGTTCTGCCAAGGTGTACCGCCCCGTCCACCAATTCCGCAAACGTTGATTGCTGCTCCTGCATTGTACAATGGTGTGATGTGACAGGTGTCTGTCTTTATTCCGTTTGGGTGTCAGTACCTCAGTTGGGTCGGTTTCGTCCGAGGTTTATGTGTCAGACGTGCCTGCGTGGCAGTGTCACTAGGTACATCATTTGTGGACCGAGTTCCACCCAATTCCACCATCCGGGCCCACGCATATTCTACATTCTGTTGATTACTTCTCACGTCCTGACTCCTCCCTGGGACACTCTTGTGCCACATGGTCCATTGCATTACACACAAAACAGGCGACTGGCTGACCGACGTAGGAAATTACAACCCGGTGTTCATCGATATGTAGTTGAGACGGTACGTGATTCTTTAGGTCCACCGTCACGAGTCGCATGCCATTTCCCATTTTATGTGAGTATATTTTTGACCATTTTTCTTCCGTTATTGCCTTACTTTTCCGAATTCATTTATTGTTCATTGAATAACATGAGCAAGCATTTCGAGCAGTGAGTTGGCTACACTGATATCCGCCTTCCCAATCCCGCGGGGAAATACTGACTCTAGATATTTCACCTGTTCCATCACTGTACCTTGTGTGCGGTCAAATAATTCCGTGAAATATGTGCTTGGGGGACGTATATAATACTTGCCTTTTGGATCCATATATCTAGATCGTCGTGACTGTATTCTCTTCCAAATGTAGACTCTCATTTACCCATTCGTGGTATCAAACGCCCATATTGTCGGACTTTCCGTATCTAATACACACACATCACTGTGTTTTTCCGCTCACTGAAATTCGGCACGCATTACATCGCCCGACAGCACTCGCACACTTACAGGCTAGAGAGAGATATACCGTGCGGCTGCTCGTATCATACTGGGTTCGATCCCCGAACCTATCACCCCTTAGGGAGTCGCTATACCGACTACACCATACTGGCCCAAAGGTTAAGTGGTCGGGTCATAAAGTTAACTTATTTCCGGTGTTAATAATGCTTACGGATGCACTTGCACTCCCACGTAAGTCCTCAAGGCATCCTGCTTCATTAAGCACAGGCACATCTTCATTTTACACTTAGAGGGAGAGTACTGGTCAGAGAAAAACACGCAAGTGGTCGGGATCAGAAACAAGTATCGAAGCTGAACTTTGTGTTTGGTTGGGTCTTTATGACCGGCGCAAATTTCAAAGCCATTTCACATTCTCTGCCCTTCATAGGTGTTCATTGAACGAACTGTGCACGCTTGAAATGTCAAATGTACCGGAATACAGTTTTCACCATATAACCGTACAAAGGTCTTTGCCCTTTGAAGAGTGGAGAGGCGAGAAAAAAGAGTTGCCGTGGGGAGGCACACTAGTGTTAGGCCGATGACTTGATACTTCATTGTGGTATATGAAATCCATACAGGTCGTAAATTTTTATACATTATTGACATGAATTTGGGACTTGACAATTCAAGCCTACTGGGATATTACAATGTCTCGTAGGAACTTATTCCATGTCAGAGTCAGTCTGCCTTCTTTGAGCTCTGAGCGATGAAAGCCAAACGTTTCTACGAAACCCGATAATTCTTTTCTCAGTACCTCCAGAAAAAATTTGCGATTATATTTCGATTAGGCTACCACTGCTTTTCGGGGATTTAATTGGTCGCTAAAAGCCTCTATTAACCTCGTCATGTCAGTCCGTCTATCAATCCGTATATCCTCTATCGGCGAGGCAGCCGCTGGGGGGATTTCCGTGAAGTTTGATGTTGGTTAATTTTATGAGAATTTGTTGATGAATTCCAAATTGGATTAAATTCGGACAGAAGTATTGGGAACTTTAGACGGAGAACTAAGTAAGTGTTATTGCTACTAGTGACATTAAACCGCCATGAGGGCGCTCTCTTCAAGTGAAGTGATATCAGGCTATTAGGAGAGCCGAGGAGGTGTAAATATTAGGCACATGCGCCACATCACATTATAGGTACCCTGCAAATCTTATTTCCACTTACTTTGTTGTTTATCACTTATCATTGTTAATATCTGACGATACAAAGTCCGAGATAGCCTACTGACTGCGTCATAAAATGAACTGTAAAGTATCCTAATTTTTACAGAGTGAAGGCTACTAGCACTGACCTAGACCGTAACTCTTGGCCTAATTGCATCTCCTGGCTTTGAATACCTTTACTTAACTGGCACCCTTTTTAATATTTTTTACTCACAGCCTTCCATTCTGCACCAAAGCCTACTGGCATCATTATAAAGCTCTCATGTCCAATTTACGTAATTCCTTTTTTTATGATTTCAAAACTTCAGTATTCATACATTCTATCAAAGACGGTGGTGTTTTCAGAATATTTCTACGCAAACCGTGAAAAAGATTTGCTTTATTTTCTTCTCCTACAACAGCCTGTTATTTCACCCAACATTCATGCAATTTATATACTGAGAGAGAAAACCTGTCCTAACGACAGTTTTTACGACAAAGAAAAAGCACTTGCTGTAAGCATTCTTTACATTGCGAACTAATTCGTCGTACCGTAAGAAGGGCATAAGTGTACTTTAGCCGATATGACCGGAGCATTCACAAGATTCGAAAGGAAAACCTTAAATATGTATTGCATTCGGAATGGATTGAGAAGCAACAATGAAATAACTACTCATTTCACTAAATGATTTAAATAGTTTAAAAAGATAGAAACTTCGTTAATTTTCAAAAACACCAAACAAAATTTGCATGTAACACGCCCGTAAGGGATGTAAAAAAAGGAAAAACGTTTTCTTCGAATCTGTGATAAAATTATACCAGACCTCGTGACATAATATCTCATAAGACAATATTCTTTGTCGTCAACGCACAAGAACCTCTAATTTTCATAGAATAGGAAAAAACGCACCCGCGCCTCGCCTTGCTTTTCTATCGCCAGCAGAATTTTTCGAACAAAATTTACTCTTGTCCACCAAAATGGCCATTTATTTGAGATATTTTGTGAACTTCACATGAAGAGTTAAATTTAGTAAACAACCTTAAATTTCAAAGTATTGTATGAAAACATAGTCTTTTGGAACTATTAAATATTTGACAATTGAAAAAGTGAGAAAAGTAAGAAGCGATACATGCCAAAATCTCCGTCGCTCTTTTAGTTTTATATATGTTCTAATAACAATTAACATGATTATATCTGCGTCATAATATTATACAATGCAAGTCTGTGTATTTCTTAAAGCCGTATTAATCACCAAAAAAAAAGGACAAGATTCTCAATCGTGTTCTTGCATTCTTAAAAATTACTATAAGTCGAAAAACTAAATTACAGTTTTCTGTTGTATTAAGAGTTTATCGCGATAACAGTAACAATTATTCAATAGTAATTCTGATTTTTTAAATATTTTTATATAAAAATAATTTTTTTATGTGAGTGAGATACTCTTAACAATCGGTTTGAGGCCATCGCAAAGTCTAAAAATTTTCAAATGGTCCCTTATTATCACAAAACTCCTGGACGCGGAACTAGGGTTCCTACATATTGTGGGCTAAGGTTAGAAATACCTAAAAATATCCTAGTGGTATTTTGGTCGTGATGGACCCAGGTAGGACAGTGAATGAACTGCAAGGCAACTAGACGGAAGATAGTGCAACCACAGTTTCCCAAAAGTGAAAATTAAATCATTTTGGCATAAGGCACCTTGACTGATAAATACTTAGCTAATTATTTACCAATGTGCACGGCGCTTCATTCAAAAGACTTACATCTTTAACAATATCGCTGTAAGAAGCATTCTAACAAGTACTCGCACCTTGTGCACTTATTCCGAACTCTTAATTTATAACGTTTCTTCCAAGGTGGATGATTATTTAGGTAATAAATGCATTATTCTTACTCTATTATTCCTTCTCTATCCAAAATTATGTTTATGATTAATATCGAAACTGATTTACGTAGCGTAAGTTGCTTATTAAAAAATGAAACATTTTGCAACATTTGTGCTCAGTAATATTAAGGTGGAAAATCTTGGCAAAATATCTTTTGAGTTTTACTGTGGTCGGGAGACTACTTTAAGCACTGAAGCCTAAAATTTATTTACGATGAACGAACAAAAAAAATTAAGTATTGGGAGGTTTGGAGTGGCTGTTCCATGTTTGTTACAGGCAAAAATGTCTAGGAAAATAGGATCTTTAAACTTGCAGATTCAGCGTCTCCAAAAACACAGGATATTTATTGTAAAATCCAAAAGGTTAAAAATGTTTCAAGAAATAATCAGTGTTTGTTGTGAGAATCATACGAAACCCACTTAGATGTATTTGTGTGTATTCTAATTTCTAGGAATTCTGTAGGATTAAAGTCCACAATTCACTACCATTATAAAATGTTTTTGATGTGACGATAGGTAATCACTGTCCGACTCTGCTATAAGGTCAGTTTGCTTTGTTAAACTGTGGTAACAGTATGTAACTGAATTCTTGACCTGCCTTTCTATGCATAAATATTGAAATCTGAAGAGTTTTTCTCACCTGGCGTTGAGACGTTCTAATGGCGTACGTGTAAGTTATAATGTAACTAATATTCGGTGCTTGGCTGTAAATCAATATTCTGTAAGGGACGTGGTCTGAAACTGCAGTAGCGGACTAATAATTCACAAACGCACCGCAAAATTCATACCACGTGTCAAGTTCCTAAAGTTTCGGTTCGGAAGTTAGTGCACGATATTGTTGCAGGCAGCCTCAAGCCCATTTGCAAGCCCATAAGCGAACTGCTACTTTAACTGGCGTGAAGGATCCCGGAGGAAAGAGCAGTGCATAGAACGTTCCGACGTGAGGAAATGAATCGCTTTGACCAGCTGTCTATTGTCGAAATTTGAAAGCGAATTTTATAATTAGAGACGGAAACACAGCAGATCTTTCGAACAGTGTGTGATCATTTTTACTTATTCACAAATTTGAAAATTTACGCTAACTGCTTTCGCCATGATTGTCCGTCCGCCTGTCAGCCCTGAAGAACTCAAGTAGCTCTGAAAGTACCGTCATAATATTTGTTGTTGAGGGGGTTTCAGAACTTTCCACAATTTCCGGTTTTTGGTTAATATCGGCCAATAGCAACGAGTATGTACGGCACTGGAAGAAGTAAACTCTCTTGCTTCCTTTTTAACAAAACTGTACAGAAGAATAAAATGCAAGTACTTAATTTTACGTCCAGTAGACATGTCCTTTGCTTTCATTATTTTTAATTAACAAAATAGAAGCAATGAAGCGCGCCATAATTATTACGCTGTACCTGCCTTTCCAAAAGTAAATAAAGCCATCTTCTATGACAGAACGCCCTGTAGTCTGCTGTACATTTACATATATTTCTGAGAAGCCCTTGTCTCCGTTTTCACGGTCGAGTATTTAACCTACCATTCTACCCTGAAGATCGACTCATACGTTTCCCCGACAAGTTGATAAATCTTCCCCATTCTAAGGGGTGTCACACATTGTAAGACAACATTCCTTTATAATCATCGTCCTGAAGAGCCCAAATCTCACTTTACCTAACTTATAATTTTATTTAATTGGAAATAATATTGTCGCTGTAAAGATTTTGTCAGGTTTTAAAGGACTTCAAATATTGCGTCTCTTGTTTCGGCTTGCCGCCGTTAAAAGACCGTATTCTAAGACAGCTGCTTCTAATGTCTCTTAGTGCCACTGAATTCAGGGATGCGAATTTTGTTTCAGAAACATTTGAACTTACCATGTAAAACAAATCGTCAAATAACCGTGTGTATTCATGCAAATTGAAGGCTGCCAAATTATCTTGTCTGCAGGCTATGCCACATGTATGAAAGTCTAACTATACAGGATGTTTCTGAAATAGGCGGCCTTACAAAAACAAACCCCCTAGAACACTTGGTTTCTTCAATATGACCTTAACCATTAATACAAATGAAAACAATTCACATTTCAGACAATAGAACCAATGATCCCAGGATGACACAACAGTTATTGCCACTTCCAAATTCGTACGGTATATAGGTAAATCTTTTACAACAGGTTCTAGGAGTGTCCGCCTTTTACTGTTGAGCATGTTGCTGCAGTTCTTACTTCTGATATTTAAAGTGGTCATACCTCGAAATCAAAGCGTCCTATGGTGCTTGTTTTTATGAAGTTCTTTCTTTGTTTTGGTGCATAGCGCACGTACCTAAAATACGGTCGCCTCTTTCCCAAACACCATATATATAAGTGTTATCGATATGTTAGTGTATGTTTTTATATAAAATTCATTTGCTAAATGCGGCACATCTTCAGGTAATGCCACGAAAAGCCAGCAAATACAGGCACGGACATTCAATGACTGTCAGTGCTGAAAGAAGCTTCTTTCTGTGCTTAAGACTGCTGTCAACTGCGGCAAACTGGAAATAGCAGGTTCCTGTGAACAATTTGAAATCACCTGCCGTAGCACGGGCACAGGGATTCACCTTCCAGTTATCCGGGCTTATTTTTCTTTGCCTTCGAAACCATAAATCATATTTTCTGTGAAGTTCACCTCCATTTACTACAAATAAGATAGAGTTTTTTAGAATTATATTGAAGTATAAATAATTTATACATTATTGTAATTTACCAAAAATCTCAATGAACCTAGAAGTTCATGAGGATAATGCACAGAAGTTCAGTTTCTATTGTGCATAAAACTGTGTATCCTTAACAAACAACAGTCTCTTGCGGTGTGTAACGGGAAAAATAACTATTGTGAGGATCAGACAAAATGACATACAATTTTGGAAAAAATACAGAGGTTCTTAATCTCAGTGCAATGGTATACATAACCCGGAGGTTAGGTCGCCATGGCGACTAAATTTTTAACGTTGGCTCCTAATATTTATGACTCATCAGTAAGGAAATTGCTTCAGCCACACTTCGAAGGCTAGAATTATAAGATGGTTGCTAGATTTGTGGCAAGATTGTGCCTTCTCTGTTTTAACAAGTGCTTTAAAAGTTTGGCATCTCAGAAAACAACAATTACTCAGCAATGTTTAAAGATTCAGTAAAAAAATATATTTGCAATGAGCAGTAATTTGAAAATAATGCTTTAGAATTTGAACAGAATATAGACTAATAAATATTTTGAATCACGCAGAAAAATTTTACTCTCAAACAATTGCTCCATTTTACATTCGGCACTGAAGGGGCGACATTCCATTTGCTAATGAGTCTTCAAAACTTCGTTAGTTATTTCTTCTCTCTTTCTTATTTTGACTTCTTTCTACCTATACATTTTAAGTGTAGAGGGATATTTATTGTTGCACTTGATCGCACTCAATGACACACACACACACACACATATACATACATACATACATACATACATATACACACACATACATACATACATACATACATACATACATACATATACACACACACATACATACATACATACATACATACATACATACATACATACATACATACATACATACATACATACATACATACATACATACATACATACATACATACATA
>Ga0123355_10010282_pt1 | contig 14315 bp, 17 predicted proteins | sample TergutEmb28metaG_3_FD_89872 | JGI IMG/M metagenome (GOLD analysis project Ga0123355, IMG submission 89872) | Embiratermes neotenicus P1 segment gut microbial communities from Petit-Saut dam, French Guiana - Emb289 P1 | ecosystem: Host-associated > Arthropoda: Insects > Digestive system > Gut ...
CAATTTCAAATCTTTTCAGGACTTCTGTCGTCGCGTGGATTCACTCGCCCTTAATAAAAGATGTTTAGAGAGTCTTATCCTGTCGGGTGCTTTTGATGAACTAGGTGGAAGACGTAGCCAACTAATGAGTGTGTACCCTACTATCGTCAAGCAACTTAGCATAGGTAAAAAAGCCGAGGATGCCGGACAAATGTCTTTCTTCGGAAGCACAGCAATGAACGAGAAAGATATCGTCTTGCCTAATGTTCCAGAGTTCGATGACGAGACTAAACTCCGCTTTGAAAAAGAGTTTGTCGGCATATACCTAAGCGGTCATCCCCTCACCCAGTTCGCAGGTCAATTTGACACATTCAACTTTGATACTAGATTGCTTACTGATGCGAGCGCTGATTCTGATGCTGAGTGGTGTGGTGCCGACAACGAACAAACGGATGAAACCCCGCAACTCAAAGACGGTCAGCAAGTTGCTTTCGGCGCGATAATCCTAGAGGTCAAACGTCTAAAAACAAAAGTGGCGTCTAAAGATATGGCGGTCATTAACGTTGAAGACCTGTACGGTTCTTGCGAGGTGTTAATATTCCCTGCCGTTTACGAACGTGTTAAGAACAACCTTGAAAAAGACGCAATCGTGCGTGTGTCGGGACGTTTGTCCGTTCGGGATGGTGAGGCAAGTGTTATCCTTGCCGACAGAATTGAACCACTTATAAATGCCCCTGTCCAAACACAAGATATCCAAGATGAACCGCAATCAAATGGAGAGAAAAAACTTTATCTTAGATACAATGTCGCAGATGAGGGCTTGCACTCTGAAATTAAAAAGACACTGGAAGCATATGGCGGCAAATTGTCCGTCCGAATCCTTAATACCGCAACAGGCGATGTGTTACCTTGTCCAATTTCGGTTCGTGATTGTAGTGCGGTCGTTTTTGAACTTGACAACCTAATTGGCACCGAGAATGTGGCATGGAGATAAAGCACAACAGCGTTAACTTCTCCAAGCTCATCGGCAAATAGCGGTTTCCATATTCAACACTAGATATGTGTTTTAATAATCTCTGAAAAGACTTTATCTACCTTACCAAAGTCTACTGCTCCACCATATACCGCCTCCACCTGTTCGTGGAGTTCTCTTGCCCTATAAAGTTCGGCATAAGCACGCCTGAAACAATCTTTGCGTTGCTTCTTCATTTCATATAATTCTTCTTTAGTCATTTTAATTTTTCCACCATCAATGAACTGGGCAAGGTCTATAATCTCATCCACAAGACCCGGATATTTTGGGTCGGTTATATGCGGAAATGTTCCATCAATGATACCTATTCCCAACTCGTGAATTATTGCACCATCATAGGACTTTGGGTCTGCCGAACACATGAGATAATCCACCGTCAAGCGCCTCCGCCCCTTATAATGCGCGATAAGAGCCCTTGCGAACTTTTGTATGAACGTCGATTTGCCAACACCACTTCCGCCCTTTAATATATAGAGTTTGTTAAGTCGATAGTTATCAACGATTTGATCAAAGTAGCCTACAAATCCATCTGGTGTGTTTGATGCCATGAAAATTTTTCTTTCAATTAATTCTGCCATGTCCTTATATATAGAATGAAATCATAGATTGACACAGGGCGCACTTGTATTGTATTCTTTAGAGGTCTTGGTCACGTGGCGCAGCAGGTAGCGCACATCCTTGGTAAATAAATCCTATACCATTTCAGTATAGTATAAGTTTATCAAAAAGCATAGGAAAAGATACTATATGTTGTATCTTGATACCATAAATGCTATCATCGTTACAGTCCATTAGAGCAAGTGTAAAAAGGAGTCCAAAAAATGATAAAAAAGTGAACGATATGCACCCGTGGCTCAGTCGGTAGAGCACGTCCTTGGTAAGGACGAGGTCGGCGGTTCAAGTCCGCTCGGGTGCTCCAAAATCAGCCCTAAACAAGGGCTTTTTTAATGCAAAGATGAAGTTACATTCAATTTAAGACTTTTACACTTTTTACACATTAAAAAATCTAGGCGGTTAACCTAGATTTTCTGTGTCGGTTTTCAACCATTATTTACTACTTTAATTCCGTGTGGTCTTTCGTCTGCTTTATCAAAGAATATCTTATTCATTTGTTTTGCTGACTTCTTTGCGGACTCTGTCATATAGTGTCCATATCTCTGCATTATCAATCTTGCGTCCCTATGTCCTGCATCGCCTGCAACAGTTAATGGGTCTATATTGTGGATTAGTTTTTGGGTTATATTTGTGTGTCTTAATGTGTGTGGTGGAATGTGTCTTAATCCATGACTATCACAAAAGAAACCTAACCATTGGGAAATAGTAGAACGTGAAGTTGGTTGATATTTTGAATTAACAAATAACCTATCAATGTTACCCCACAAATCGCCGTGTAGTTGTTTTTGTTCTTGCCACCACAAACGATACTCTAAAAGCAAGTTTAGTATGTCATCGTCAAGCGGTAAAATTCTTGTAGACGATTTAGATTTTGTGCCTTTGGTTTGAGTTCCAAAGCTGGCGGTATAAATATTGTTACGTTGAATTTTGATAGATTGATTTTTAACGTCAAAATCTTTCCATTCTAGGCCAGTCAACTCACAACCACGAATACCACAAACAATATACAAAGTAAATGCAACACGTTTTCTAATGTCTTTTTCTTGTAATGCGTGTTTTATAAATTCCTGTGTTTCTTGTGTTGTGTATGGCTCTTTCTCTGTTGTTTCTGCACCAGTTAAAACACCATCTTCGACAAGCGAACAAGGGTTAACGTCTATTAATTCGTCCACTACCGCTCTTGTAAGTATTGCGGACAAGATACTTTTAATTCCTATATTCGTATCAACCTTATAGTTTACTTCTTGTTCTTTAACGTCAAAGTATTTGTGTAAATCTACTTTCAAGTGATTACAAAGTTTAATAGCGGTTTTCTTGTTTATCCTTTCCCCAATCTTACTAGCGCAACGGATAGTTAAACGATTAAACCCACAATCGTCTGCTATGTCTTGGACTTTTAACTTTCGTTCCTTTATTAGTTCAGTTAATGACCTTTTAACTATTGTAACGGATTTAATATATGTTCTTGCGTTTAGTTTCTTATAGAAGTTTTTAACTATATATTTGTTGATTTCTTTAACCTTGTATCTTGCGAAAAACTCACTAATTATAGGAATTGCATTTACGTATTTTTCATAATATCCATATTGCTTGTTGTCTTTAAGTTCTTGACCAAACAATTCGGCTCTTTCTGTAAATGTAACATTATTGTTTAATGTCGCAGTTCCATAAGACATTTTTTCAACTTGGTTTTCCCATTCTACTTCTGCTTGTTTAAGAAGTTTCTTTGTTTCTTTCGGTGTAATGTTTCTGGGAATGTGCCAGACCTTATGATAGACCTTGTATTTCCCAGTTTTAGGGTCTTTACCACTACATGATAAGCGATAGCCAACTAATTCATTTTTCTTGTTTTTCCATTCCTTGATGTGCATGTTATTCCCCCCCTTTTTTCGTTATCGGTTAAGCGCTATTATATCTAGTGTTTTTGAGTGCGTAAAGGCAAAGTGTAAAAACTTTTTTACACCTTATGCCGAGTTAAGAAAACTAATTAAATTATCAAAATTAACCAGTATCTTTTTACCAGTATTAATGAACGTGATTTTACTGTCACGGACTAAGCAACGGATAAACCAATCCGTTATAGCGGTATGTGGGTCAATCTCTTTAATGAGATTTACGCATTGTTCTATCGTTCTCATGCGTGGTAAGTTTGTTGTTATGTTTTCCATGTGTTAAAAATAACACCCAAAAAAGGGCAATCTTTTCACGACTTAAAAAACCTACAAGTATAGGTGGGATATATTTGCTCGGTGTTAAATTTTCATGTATAATAAAGCATGGAAAAATTATTTGACTACATAATGGAAATTGTTGAGAAAAAAGATTTTGCGCAAGCGCTTGATAATGCGTTAAGACAAGCAGGATACGATACTAGGAAACAGAGTGTTGCAAGTATTGCCACTGCTATGGGAATGGAAGGAAAAGAAGGCGAAAAATTGAGAGTTGCGCTAGACACAAATGATTCTCGTAAACCCAGTTATGATACAATTCAAGCAATCACAGACTTTTTAGGTAGCAAATTGGCTGATTTTGAAATTGGTTTGTTGTTTGGAATAAAACCTAAAAAGAAAGCCGAAGTAATCAAATTAGAGCCAAACGATTTAGACGCAAAAACCATTAAAGAACAAGTCAAAAAAATGTTTCAAGAAATGGCTGGTACAAAGTATGAAGATGTCCTAGACCGTTTCTTTCAAAGCGATAAAGGGAAAAATCTAACAGACTTATATAGCGAATTCCAACACATTACAGATAACCATATGCCCCAATTATTGATGGAGTGTAAAAGCAAAGTCGAGCAATACAAAGGCGGTATTTTATCTATCGGTGAGATTATCTTAATTGAAAAGATTTTTGCAAAAGAAATGAACGATAAAACGATGAAAAGATTAGACGAATTATTAGACGGATATATTACAGGAAGTTTACGCTTTCCTAAAAAGACTGGAAAGGTATCAAGAGTATACTGTTCCAAAACAAAAAAGACTTACTAATATTCACTCGCAAACAAGATTGTTGTTGCTGACCTATCTTGTTCTGTGATTATAAAAACATCGCCTTTTGAAGTGATATATTTTGCTACGATTCTGTCGTTTCCAAGATAAACTGCGTTATTGTTTAATACACAATCTCCTTTACAAGTATCTCCCCAATTCATAACCTTATATTTCCCTATTATTTCTAATATCTCTTTACGGAATTTTTTACTTCGTTTGACGGTTTCGTTAATAGAATTCGTTTGATAAAAACTTTCCATAAAAATCCGTCCCCAATGAATACGATTCATTCTTGCTTTGATAACTTTTTTGTTGCAAACATCACAACATTGTCCAGTCTGTTTTATCGGTGCAGGATTATGTCCATGTCCACCATACATTTTTTCACAAATGCAACATTCTTTCATTGTTCCCCCTTATCGTTTTCTTTGGAATCAAAAAGAGTAGCAATCGTTGCTACTCTTATCCAGTTAATGTCGTAAAAGTTTGTTAAGCACGAAACACTACATATCAAGTTTCCTTGCGTATAACAAACAAGTCTTTTAATGTTTGGTTTGATAATCTTTCCACAATAGTCACATTTATACTCGTTTGGCATGAGCCATTCTATATCAAGATTTTTAGTGCGTAAACGCCTTTATCCAAGTAATTTTTTGAGTCAATGTGTGTTGTCATTTTCTTTTAGTATCTTTTCTTTCACATAGTCATTTGCGATGTCGTTGATTTCTGTTGAGAATTTGGCCACAAAATCACACAGTTGTTCTATATCAAAAAGGTCTTGATTTTCTAATGAAAACTCTCTTTGAAATGCGTGTGCTAGTTCGTGTATTAAAACTTCTTTTTTGAAGTCTTTGACAAGGGATTTCTTTAATTCAATTTCTTTTTCTATTCAATTACAAACACCAAAACATTCTCCAAAATCATCAATCACAATTTCGCCAACTTCTTTAATAACTCATTCATTGTTGTTAATTGTAAATTTCATATAGTTGTTTCCTTAACTTTTTCATACCTTTTCTAGTCGGTTTTTTCGGTCTATATTTTCTTAACTTTTTCAAGTATTCAAAGTCGTTGATACTGGCCACCACAACATAATGTTTTGCGTTCTGTTCCAAGACTTTCATTCCAAGCATTTGTTCAATGCACTTCCGGGTCTTAACAAATCCTAATGAAAAGTGTCGTTGAATTGCACTAATAGAAGTTGTATTTGTTTCGCTTTCCAAAATCCATTTAAGAACTTGATTAAATAATTCGTCTTGCATAGTAAATCGTATATCAAGTTTTCAAGTGCGTAAAGGATTGAGTTATCCACTACTATCAGATGTATATTTAATTTAGTTTTGCATGACATTTTCACGCTATCCAAATCTAGATAGTGTTCAGTCTGGGATATATTTGTTGTCCGTTGTATTTTCTATCAAGTGTACATGTTCTGTTAATCTGGCTTAATCTGGGGACTTCTGGGAATATAGTTTATGTAGGTTTAAGAAGTCCTGCGCCACAATGTTCACACTTCAAACTTTCGCCCTTATTCTTTCCCCCACAATGAACACAGAAAATATGCGGAAGTGGTTTAGGATTGTTCACTATTGTTGTTGCGTGTAATTGTTCTACATTTTCTATATTGATAACTTGTGGTTTTCCTTGTCCATGTGGTTCTAATAAATCTTCTTTTCTTGTCCATTCATACCCACATTCAATTTCTGTTTGTTTACATTTTCTAGTAACATCGTGTTCGTAGTGTGTCCGTTTAATAGTATAATGTATCTTCCAATGGCCATTGTTGCTTGTCGCACTAGAACCTGTTACCCATTCTTTGCGAGTGTCTATAACTTCGTCCATTTGACTTAGTTTAGGCGTGTGCGCTTCGTGAACTCTCTCATGTCTAGTTGTAGTATAAGTGCGTAAAAATTTAATGTCTATTATCTCGCTTTCTGTCCCACATTTGATACAGTAATTAGATACTAAATAAGCATTCCCATCATTTTGAATATCGTTTTTTCTATTCAAGAAACTAACAAATAAACTTCCAAAAAACATTAGTCCAACCATCGCATAACCTATTAACCCAATACAACCTATTATTGTCAATGCCATTATGTCAAACATTACCCCAAAAGCAAATAAGATTGCACCAACTGTTCCAATACTAAGAGCAATATGCAAATACTTCTTTGTATTTTTATCTTTATTGTGTAACTCTGCGAGTGCTTGCGACTTCATAAAATATCGTTGTTGGTCTAGTGTTCTGGGCTTATGATTGACAATATTTTGTGTATCTTTTTTCTCTTTTCTTATAATATACCAAGCCATAGTTCCAAAAATCGGTGGACAAAAAGCAAGCCATAAACCAACTTTACTATTAACATTATTTGAAGTTGTATTTTGTGTTGAATTTATCTGTTGTTTTTTCGTGGAAAAAAATAACAATAGGAAAATACCAATCAAAATTGCGAGAGAACTAAAACCAAGTGCATTCCAAGTAAATGTTTCGTGGAGAATTTGCTGAGTAAGTCCAGTATTCTCCCTACCATCATTAAAGCCAGTTACAAAGTAAATGGCGGTAGATAAGATTGCTATTGACGAGCAAAGAGAAAAAATTATCGCCCAAATGTTTTGCCATTTTTTCCTTATTTGTAAAACAAAAAAAACGATAGTAGCAATACAAATTATAATTGCTATAACAGATAAAAAAATTGCCATAACTAACTATATATTATTTACGTTAAAAAGTAAACCCTAATACGCTACTGTGTGTTGCGTAACGTGTGTTGCTTAAAAAGTTATCTTAATGCGTGACTATAAATCAAGCGGTTTCACAGAGAATAAGGGATTTGCTCATAGAGAAAAATATGACACAGTATAGACTTGAACAAGACTCGGACATAGCGCATAGCCAAATGGGATATATACTAAAAGATAGAAACGAGAGTTTGAACTTCAAAACTATTATCAAGATTGCAAAGGGTTTTGGTATGACAATTCAAGAGTTTTTAAACAGTCCATTATTTACTTATGACAACTTAAACACAGAATAAAAAATTGACTGTCTAATAGGTTTTATCAAACAGTCAATTTCTGTTAATCTGGCTGAATGTGGCAGACTTAGAATATATCTTTTTTGACTTCGGTTTCAAGCTTCTTTACTTTGTCTAAATCTGGTTGCTCGTCAAGTGCTTTGATATAAACTCTGTCCATACAATAACCACCACTATAATAATGTCCATCTTTACGAACAAATTTGTTTTCTTTTTTTGCTTGCTCCAAAAGTGCGGTTATTTGTTCATAAGATAGAAGTTCTGTTTTGTATTTTTCCTTAACCCCAAATCTGCGACTTTGCGTAATAATGCGTGTGAAATTTGGAATAGTCGTTTTTGCAGGATAAAAGTTTTCCCAAACAATAAGTTTTGGTTTATTCTTTCGTCTTTGATACTCGTCAAATGAGCCATCAAAATTAGAGTTTACAGAGTGTATTGCTTCTTTGTATTCAATAGGTTTAATTGAAGTTATATATTCTATAACACCATAAATGTCATATACTTTTTTGAAGTCAACAATGCCATGTTCCCAATACTTTTTTAACCACTTTTTATTGAATTCTTTTTGCGTGTTAAAAAATTCAAGTATGGCGTGTATATGATTGCGTGATATTGTTGTATCGTTTTCCTTTCTCGGTGGCTCTATAACTCTCACATACTGAACACTCTGTTTTGAACTTCTACGGATTGCTTGCATGAGTGTAAAAAACATTTGGTTTAACTCGTCAAATGTTTTTGGCTCGGCGGTTGTAAGAGTAATAAAATAATAGTGATTAGGATAAGAGCGACACCATAAATCTTTACAATGTTTTTTCAGTGTTTTATTGTGGTTGCGTGTAGACATATATCCTTGCGGTTTTTCGGTTTCTATATTTTCACTTAACAACTTCTTTTCTTCGTCCAATTCTTTAATTTTTTCCAATATCTCTTTATCAAGTTTATCAAGCGGTTTAGGAAATTGAAAATCGTGCATACGAACTATTCTTCGTCCATCTTTGAACGTCAAAACTTTATACTTTTTGTTAGGGTCGGTTGGGACTGGGATAGACATAAGCGAAACTCCTTTTGGTTAAAATTTGTTTGGATTGGCATGGAAAAACTAATCGACTTAAAAAGCGATTTATAAAATTTTTTTAGGATTGGTTGTTTATTTTCGTAACATTATTAAAATCAAGTAGGATAGGGGGAATAGGGTTAAACCCAGTTCCCCCAACACCTAACCTTGATTACCTAGAAAGGCATTTCAGTCTGACCTAGCGCAACAGACGGACTTGACGAACTCTTGTTAATGAGTTTGTTATAAAGTTCTAACTCGCCACTCTCTTTTATGTATTGAGAGTAGTAGACCTTATAGTCTGGAAAGTTATCCGCCATAACTTGCTTTACGAATACAGAAGTCGTAAACGATAAGAACATTCCAAGAGCAAACTTATTGTCGTTCAAGTCAATGTTCCATCTAATGCCTTTAAGTTCGGGATTTTCTTTCAACATAACTTGATAGATTTCTCCTGCAACTTTATTAACATTTTCTATTGACTTATCTTCGCCAATATCAATACGCAAAATTACACCTAATTTCATACTAAATTCCCCCCCTTTTATTCAATTCAATAGCAAACTCAATAAAAGCAAAACTTGTATCTTTTGGGTCATATGCAACAAGAGAACTAAGAGATAGAAATTCAAGCCCATTTTCTCGCAATTCTTTTTCAAATTCTTTTTCTTTTTTGTCGGCATAATCTCTCAACTTTTTCATAACTTTTGCACTAATTTTCATAACTAAAATACCTCTCTTTTATTAGTCGTATCACTTTGGATTTCTGAAACTGCTTTTTCAGCAGTTTCAGATTTGTCAGTCGTTTCAATTTCAGACCCTTTAATAAGTGCTTGATACTCTTTATAAAGTTCTTTCTTTTTAGACGATGACTTGACTTTGTAAAACTCTTTGTAAACAGTTCTTACAATTTCATTTCTCATTTCTACCAATGCTTCGTTAAGCACTTGGTCGGTTAGTTCGCCTACTAACTCTTTGTCTGGCACTTCAACTGTGATAACTGTTTCAGTTGTGTTATCTCCCAACATTGTGTTTGTTTCCATAAACAAACCCCCTTAATTAATCTCACTCTTTCAAGTGGAATGAGTTGGTTGTGCGCACTTCAACTTGATAGGAGTATGAAACACAAAACTGACCAGTCTTGATTAGAACAAAAAATCCCTACAAGTGTAGGAACAATAAAAAAGTCCATTAAGACGGACTTTTTCTCTGTGGTAACTTGATACTATAATCAATGGATATTTTTATTTGTCCAGTATCGTGTTGATAAGCAATAATGAACAATCCGCTAGCCGACCTTAAACAAGCCATATGTGGAATAGCAAGTCCTTGTGTTTTTCCTTGTTTGTTTTCTCTTTTCCATTGTTTGAAAACACTACATAATTCTAATCCAAAATCGAAATCGTGTTTAATGCGGTTTCCTATCTCTGTTGATAGCATTGGTTCTTTATACATTTTAATTCTCCTTAATTTTGATAAATAATTTAGATTTAGTAAGGGTCGGCTATTGCAAACCCAAATTCATTTCTTCGTTCCGTATATTGTTGAATAGTTTGTTCGCACAAACCCAGCCAGAAGTCGTAACTTCCATTACGAGTTTTTTAGGTTTTTGAGTTAGTTCGTCCACCTTAACTTTTACATTGTTTACTACAATGTTTTCTATTACTTGACCCCATTGTCCTACTTTGATTTTTACTCCCATAATTACACTCCCTTTTTAATGCCTTAACTCCCTTTCGGTGAGTGGCTTTATGTAAGAAAGATATATCTGTTTTATAGGCAGTTCAGAAAACCTACTAATTTACCTACAAGTGTAGGAACACAAAAAAGTCCCAGATAGTTTCTGGGAGAAGTGTAAAACCAAAGTGTAAAAATAATTGAGTTGTTTTATCGTAAAACATACCAACCAAAACAAAAGATGATAGATACTTCAAATCAAAGGTTATTTTGCCAACAAAATTACTAGGCAATTTAGAAAATATTTGATAAGATAATCATTACTAGGTTGCGCTCGTATTACTGATTATAATTGGTAAGGATGAGGCCACGGGTTCGAATCCCGTCGTGACCTCCACATAATAACTGCGCACATCCTTGGAACTCTCTTCGTTCGTCTGCACTAAAGAAATTATATTCTTCGCGCCCTTGGCGCTATGGCAAAAGGATGAGGCCACGGGTAACTCGCCTTCGGCGAACCCCGACCGAATCTCCGCCTCTGATCTCCAATTTATATTATAGCTCACACCCCTTTAAAAATCGCCTTTTGCATGCGCTGTTCTCATGGTTTGACAATGGTCTTTCCTTTGATTTTACATTTTTTTGTCAATAATTATATAGGACAAGTATTGTGTTCCAAGAATAAAAATGTTAATATTATACATGGAAAAGGAGGCTAGATGTCCAACATCAAAGAATTCAAAATTACTCCACCTTTTGAAAAGCGCAACAAAGACATGTATACATTAACTACCGATGATTTCTATAACCATATCCTCCCAAAACTGCGTGAATACATTACAAAGAAACCCCGAGAAAAGTTAATTTTCGACTTTTCAAAAATCAAGAAGATAAACCCCTTGGTAATTCCAAACCTTCTCTGTGTTGGAGTTCTCGTAAATAACCAAGTCGGAATTAGACCGAAAATTGACATCCCACCAAGCTATGACGGCTCTAAAATAATGGGTTTTCTTCACAGTATGGATTTTTATGTACTTGCCGACGAAATATTTGAAAAGGTTGATCAAGGCAAACTAGGAAGTGGGAGTACCCCTCCCCCTGAGGTGCACAAGGTCCTCAGATTTAGAATCGGAACAGAAAACGACACACATACAGCTATCAAAAATCTCGTTAACGAAACATTAAATTCTGTTCGCGCGCCCGAAGACACACCCATGCTTCCCCTGCGCAGACAGCTTCGGGACATTTTACAAGAGCTAGTCGAAAATTCCTGGCACAAGGGGAAGAGTGACTGCTTTGTATCGTTTCAGGTTATTTCATCAGACCAAAAAGCATATATAGCCGCAGCTGATAGCGGAATGGGAATTTTCAGTTCTCTCGAAAAAAAGGTTATCGAAGACAAACTTGATGGGGAAAATCAGGAGTGTATAAAAACGCTCATCAGAAAAGGGAGAAAAAAGGGAGAAAAAACAAGTCACGCAGACTTGTACGCCATAATAGCCGCAATCTTATACAGGCGAAAACCTACTTCTCCTCATAAAGAGGTATACGGAATATCACATGTTTTGAACAGTTGTAAAAGACTTGGAACACAGAAGGATAAGTATGGTATCGAATTTGGTACTAAGATATGCATTCACAGCGAGAGTGTAAGATTAGTTATAGACCACGACTTAAACAAGCTGTTACCTGAAATACTACCCGAAGGCAATGCTCAAGACATTGCTGAGCAGTATCTAGATATCATTTTGAAAAGCAAAGATAGCTTTACGACCGAACAACGTTTCCGTGGTGTACATTTTGAAATGGAAATTCCATTACCGTTAAGGAGGTATAAAAACAGATGAAATACGAGATCACCAATGATAAAGGTTTTGACCACATAGTTGTTAAAGACATAAACGGAGAGGATATATGCATACTTCCCCTACATTTTAACCTGTGCTTTTACGGAAAGCGAGTAGACCCCAATGACCCGCCTCGCCCATCTTTTTATACCTATACCGAACCAGACTTTCAGAGAAAAATAGAAACGTTCGTAGCTAAAACCGATTATGCACATTACTTTATCGACTTGTCGTATGTCGACTTAGGCCCTACCTCTGACACTTTCAAAAAAACCTCATTTAAAGAAAGCAAGAACGTAACATTTTATCTTGATCCCGAACAAAAAGAAAGAAAAGCACTAATCAAAGTATTACATGAAACAGGCTCAAAAGCCGATAGCGAAAACCAAGAAAAAGCGAAATATGCCCACGTCAACAAAGAATACAAAGACAAAATATGTGTCCAAGATTCATACAAGAAAGCGGTCATGGCTATAATAAAAGACACACAGTGTCTGACGGGAAGACCCTCTTACCAAGAATCATCCAGCGTGTTTTCCAGCAACTATATACAAATCAAAAATATGTTTGCTTCCCCAGATGTGCGCAGTGCAAACTTTGTCCTGTACCGACTTTGTGTTTTGCTTGACAAGTACAGCGAAGGTAAAAACCTAACACTGATTTCAGGAAGTCTTACAGGAAGCGTAATAGCAACCGCTATCGCCTCGCTTATGGACAGAAAAAATTTCTATTGCTGTAACATAGGCCCCCAGTTTAGCATCAAAAAACAAAGCCTGCCGAAACGAATTCTCTCCCCAGAAGTTAGAGGTCGTAAATATATATATATATTTGACATCATTTCTCTTGGTACAGAAATAAGAAGTTTGAATGCAATGCTTAGTTTAAACCATGCAAGGATAGTGAAATGCATAGGCATAGCAAGCTACATTGAGCCCGAAAAGGTAGCGAAAACTGCAGCAAAAATTGGCGACCCTATAGACGAAGGAAACATATTGAATACAATTGAGTGCCTATTCTTCATAGGGGAAGCATCTTGGGGACGAGGGTTTGAACTTGACTTTAACGACGGAATACTTAAGGATGGAAACAAGACTGAATACTCTGGGAGGACCAAAAAATGAACCAAAGTAAGGAAAGCAAGGCGGCTCTTGAAAAGATAAAAAAGACAAAATGTATATTACTAATGGACGATGAACATAAAGAAAAATTTCTCGATATTTGTTCGCGGTTTATTGAGAAATTAAACCGCGAAATTCGTTCAAGCACACAATTTAATTTGCACGATTTCAATTACCATTGTACAAATATATACGAAATAATTTCCGACATTTTCATGAAGGATTGGACAGCGCTTCCGATAAAAGATTTCGACAGTTTTGATTTGTTCAAATTAAACATAGCTGTACTCTTCCATGACTATGCCCTTGTATTGCCTGACCCTAATAAAAAAACCCATGCGGATGACGGGCGGACAAAGTTCTTGGAGTTATCTGGCAAAGAAAATGGAATAAGCGCCCTAGAAATTAAAATGTCTGTTATGGAAGAAATAGGCGAGATAATCGGCGCACATTCCGATGGAGAAACCGAGAAATATAAAAAAGTAAACGATATACATAATTCCAAGCTGCGTGAAATGGCTGCCGTTTTACGCTTGGCAGATGGGTTGGACATGACGGTCAATCGCAGAGGCCCCGTCGAAAGATACGAAGAGATCGCCAATCGAATGTCGGATCTGGAAAAAAAGCGTTCAGCCACTCCCCTTAGAAAGGATGAAGAAAAATCATTGGATGATCTCAAAGAATCGTTGAAGCATTGGGGCATGCTTTCCTTGTTTTCAAACATTGAATATAAAGATGAAAAAGTGATGTTTACTCTCTTCTTTGAAGGTTGGAGAGACTTAGAAGCAAATTCTCCAGACAACCATCAAACAAGCATTAAACAGTGTACAGCTATACACAAAAAATTAATCGAAGAATTTGAATTCATCAACGATATAAAAGAGTGGGAATATTTTTATAGGCCAAAACTTTTTGAATTTTTATATGATGATAGATTCCCCCACAACATTTTCGAACCAAA
>Ga0123355_10010283_pt1 | contig 14315 bp, 11 predicted proteins | sample TergutEmb28metaG_3_FD_89872 | JGI IMG/M metagenome (GOLD analysis project Ga0123355, IMG submission 89872) | Embiratermes neotenicus P1 segment gut microbial communities from Petit-Saut dam, French Guiana - Emb289 P1 | ecosystem: Host-associated > Arthropoda: Insects > Digestive system > Gut ...
GGGGAGGATATACGGTTTAAGAAGCCATTTGCCCAAATTCTTAGGCGAAGGAGACCGTGGCTCCGGAGCCGTGTTCCTTGGGCGGGATTCTTAAACCGTATATCCTCCCCTGCCGGGGCTTTTGGCGGGAATGTTTATGTGCGGCGGGGGAACAAAGACATGGGCGGTACAAGACTCGAACTTGTGACCCCTAGCGTGTCGAGCTAGTGCTCTAACCAACTGAGCTAACCGCCCGGTAACGCGCGCAGCCCCAAGCCGCGCGCGCTGTGCGACAAACGTTAATTTCTTTCCCGGATAACCACGTTTACTTCGATCTTGCCGTCTTTGCCGCCGGGGCCAATTGACATGGGAACAATAAGGGCTTCCACATCAAGGTTATTGGAGACTTCCATGTTTTCTCCGGTAAAGAGCGCCGGCGGGGTAAGATCGAACTTGAACCCCAAGTCGTGGAGCTTAGTAACCGCTTGGGCGGTGATCATATTGGCCAGCTCCGTAATGGTTGCCTTGACCATGTCGTCCATAACCTTCATCTCTTCGCCATTCATCCCGCTGGCTACCGCAAGGGCGGTTTCCTTGGTCATGTCGAAAAGTACCCGGCCTTCCACATCCCCCGCAAGCCCGACCAAAGCGGCGACCCCCATGATCTGCATAGTGGCGGATTTAAGGTACAGATCCCCACGCTTCAGTTCTGTACCAAGTACCTCTTTTAACACATTAAACGAGGCCTCTACGAAGGGGTTGATGTATTCAACTCTCATATCAATACTCCTTACCTTTCACAATCAAATATGCTAAACACTCGTAAACGCTGAAACCGGATCCTTGCCCGCAAACAGCCAAGAACCCCCGGTCATTACTTCATTTTTGCCAAGAATCACAAGCCCACGGGGCTTTAACATCTCCGAAAAGCCCTGAATCATCTTGTCCTGTTCCGGTTCCGGAAGGAAAGACAGAACATCCCGGACAAGGATAATATCCAGCTCCGGCAGGGAATTGTCATGCAGAATATCATGGTATTCAAAAACGATTGAATCCTTGATTTCCTGAGTAAAACCGTACCCGCTGCGGCCCCTGCTTACAAAAGGCCGGCAATAGTCAGGCAACTCCTCAAACTCGAATGACATATTCGGAGCCTGCGACACCGCCATAATATCATTATCGTTGGCCCATATCTTGATGCGGGCGCTGGGATAACGAGACTTCAGTATACACGCAAACGAAAAAGTTTCATAGCCCCTTCCACAGCCTATGTTCCAGACATTAATGGTATTGGAACTATTGTGCTCAGGCAGTATGCCCTTTACCAGTTCAGCGTAATGCTCCTTCCAGAAACGCCCCGTATCGGGAGAGGAGAAATCCGAAAGAAACTCCTCGGCCTCCTGCGTGTTCTTAAGTTGCAGGTCGTCTCCAGTGCGGGTACTGCTCCATTCGGCAAACCGCCGGTGCATCCATTCCTCGTTAAGCCTTGATGGGGAAAACTTTAGCAGGGCGGGCAGGCTTTCTTTGATAAAACCAATCGCCGTATCAGCCACCAGCACCTTTCGCTCGCTTGCGGCGTCCTGATCTGCCGGGGCGGAGGGCGTGAAGTAAGCGCCCGTTCCCGTGCTTTCGGCAACCGAACCGCGGGGCTTTTTCTTGTCCTCTTCGCTTTGGGTAAATATCCGCAGCACGTCCAGAATGATATACAGGCTTCCCTGCTTTTCCACCACCCCGCTGATAAATTTTATGTTTATGTCCCCGAAAATGGGGTGGGGGGGCTGGATATATTCGGAATTGATCCCCAGCACCTTGTCAATGTTGTCAACAATAGTGCCGTACACCTTGTCATCAATGCGGAGTATCAGCATATTTTCAAGGGCGTCCTTGTTTTTTTCAACCGGCATATGGAAGAACATACGAAGGTCGATAACCGGAATAATATCGCCGCGAAGGTTATAGACCCCCCGGACAAAGGAAGCCGCGTTGGGGACATAGGTAAACTTGCTTGCCTTCGCAATTTCCTTGACATTCATGATGTCCACCCCATACCCCTTGCCCGCAAGGGAAAAGGTAACCATCTTAAAGTCAACGGTGTCCACCCGCTCTTTCTGCTCCTGAAGCTCCGCATTTACCTGCGCCAAATCTTTTACAACTGCTGCCATCTTTACATTCCTCGCTTTTCCGGCGTGTTATTGCCTACCATTTGCTCGCTACTTCCCGGGTTCGGCGGTTTTCCATCTCTTTTTTCAGCCCCAATTCCAGAAGCTGGCCTACATCGATAATGAGAGATACAGACCCGTCCCCCAATATCGACGCTCCGGCAATACCCGGAGAATTGGTAAACTGATCCCTTAACGGTTTTATGACAACATCTTCCTCCCCAATAAGGCTGTCAACCATAAAGCCCATCTTTTTCTCGGCATTCCCTACGATAACAATGAAGCAGTAATCCTGCTGTTCCTCGCCCCGGATACCAAAAAGCCGGTTCAGCCTGAGCAGGGAAACAACATCGTTGCGGATGTTGAAAACCTCGTTGTTGTCTATCATGCGGATGTCGGCAGGCTTAATTCTAAGGCTTTCGATAACCGAGGTAATGGGGATCGAGTAAATCTCCGGCCCCACCCGGACAAGAAGGCCCTGAATAATTGCCAGCGTAAGGGGCAGTTTTATGATAAACTTGGTTCCCTTGCCTTTTTCGGAGGTAACCGTTACCGTGCCGTTAAGCTTTTCGATGGATCGGCGCACCACGTCCAAGCCAACGCCCCGGCCTGAGATAGCGGTGATCTGCCGGGCGGTGGAAAATCCCGGCTCAAAGATAAGGTTAAAGGCTTCCACATCGGTCAGTATCTTGTTTGGGTTAAGAATTCCCCGTTCCACCGCCTTGGCCTTGACCGATTCCACATCAATGCCCTTGCCGTCATCGGCGATTCCGATAACGATCATGTTCCCTTCGTTGGCGGCCTTCAGGATTACGGTTCCTTCTTCGGGCTTGCCTGCGGCGATGCGGGCTTCGACCGATTCGATGCCGTGATCCACCGAATTCCGCACGGAGTGCATTATGGGGTCAAGGAGGTCTTCGATAACCGACTTGTCCAGTTCGGTTTCTTCCCCTTCGATAACCAGATTAATCTTTTTATTAAGGCTTTTGGAAAGATCCCGCACAAGCCGCGGGAACCGGCTGAATATCTGGCTGATGGGAACCATCCTGATCCGCATGACTCCTTCCTGCAGTTCTCCGGTAATCCGGCCCAGATTTTGCGAGGTAGAGCGGAACTTGCCAATAACGTTCTTGAAAGTACCTTCGAACCCGTCAAAAAGGGAAAAAATATCGCCGTATTGCTCGCCAATTTCTTTCCGTATTTCCTTGACAGACTTGCCTTCCTGAATGTTTTCCAGATACGCCGGAAGGCTGTCAAAGAGGTTTTTGATTTTTTCCCGGTATATGCCTTCCAGACTGTGAAGATCCGCCTGAAGCGTCCCAAATTGGGACGTGATCTGGTTAAAGGCGGCCTTGGTAATGACCGTTTCGGAAACCAAGTTCAAAAGATCGTCTATGCGTTTGGAATCTACCCTAAGTATGGAACCGGCTTCTTTGCCGGCTTTTCTGGCATCTTCCGAAGCCGCCGCTTGGGTTACCACAGGGGCCGCCGGAGCGGGAGCCGTGGCGATAGCGGCGGAAACAGGGGCGCTTTTGGCCTCCGGCTCGGGCGCAGAGGACGTGGCGGCGGGGACTGCAGCCGGGGCGGGCTTGGCAGCCGCTTCAGCCTTGGGCTGGGGGGCGACGGCGGGATGGTCGCCCGGCGTTTTGCTTATGCGGGCAATGTCAGCGCCCAGAGAAACGTCCGGAATAAGCACCCGTTTTTTGATCACGTCAACGCTTTCGGAAGAGGCGATGTAATATTCCACCAAGGGAAAGAAATTATCTTCGTAAAGCTGTTCAAACTCAGGCACAGTCCTGAGTACGGTGCTGAACCCTTTGAGTACGGCGTACACTTGTATGCCCCCCACGGTGTTCATCAGGCTGTTTTCGTCGAATTGAACCGCCACTCGCAGAATCGGCAGGTCGCCGTCCACCGCTTCCCGGAGTTCCTGCAGTTCGGCTTCCGTAAGCGAATGCGCCACGGCGCTGGTGTCCGGGGCGGCTTTTGCCGGGGCAGGGGCGGTCTTTGCCTTCGCGGCAGATTTTGCCGCCTGCGGGGAGGAGCTTGCGCCCTTGTTTTTTCCGGGCAGAAGGGCCGTCATTTTACCCGCGATTTCGGAAGTGTCTTCCTGATAAACAGCCCCGTTCATGCGCTGTTCCAGCATTGCTTTTATCACGTCAATGGCGGAAAGGAGAATGTCAACGACATTTTCGCCCATTTCGATTTGATCAGAGCGGATAGCGTCCAGCACATCCTCGACAATGTGGGTGAAGCGGGAGAGTTCCATCATCTCTACTGTCGCTGAACCGCCTTTCAGGGTATGAGCGGCTCGAAAAATTTCGTCAACAGCGTCCTTGTTAGTCCCTTCGTTCTCCAAAACCAGAACGTTTTGCTCCAGCGTATCGACCTGCATCTGGGCTTCGGAAAAGAAGTCCTTAAGGAGTTCTTCGTTATTGGGATCAAGATAATCACTCATTTAATAAATGATATATGATAGCGGCTGTATTTGCAAGACGCTGGCGGCGAAACTTTCAAGTTTCGGCATGGATTCTCTGGGACGGCACGGAAACCAATGTTCAAACTAAATGCTTCGGCAGAAAAACCGTGAACACGCTGCCGTGCCCGCTTTCGCTGGACACTTCGATCCTGCCTTCGTGGGCGTGGACTATGGACGAGGCTATGGCAAGGCCAATTCCGGCCCCCCCGGTAACGCGGCTGCGGGACTTGTCCGTGCGGAAAAACCTTTCAAAAACATGGGCAAGCTCGTCTCGCGGTATCCCGATTCCCGTGTCGGCTACCGAGACAGCGTATTCCGCCTGAGCGCCACAGGCAATCGTAACCGAAATGCCGCCAGAGTCCGTGTACTTGACCGCGTTGGACAGCAGGTTTACGAACACCTGCTTTAGCCTGTCAGAGTCCGCGGAAATGGGGGACTGCGGGCCGGACAGCGAAATGGCAATGCCTTTTTCCATCGCGGCGGGCTTGAATTGTTCTACAATGCCGGAAAGCAGGCCGAGCAGGTCAAAACTGGCGCGGGAAAGGGCGATATTCTTCTGCTCCAGCATCGAAAGCTGCCCCAAATCCTCGACCAGCCGGGAAAGGCGCATGATTTCCTCGTGGCAGCACGCCAGCCGCTCCGTGGTAGGCTCCCACACCCCGTCGATCATCGCCTCCATAGTGCCTTGCAGGGTAGTCAGCGGCGTGCGAAGCTCGTGGGCGACATCGGTGGTAAGCTGCTTTTGCCACTTGTCGCCGTTTTCCAATGCCGACGCCAGGTAATTCAGGGAGCGTGAAAGCTCGCCTATTTCCCGTGTGCGATACCCTTCGGGAATGCGAACCGACCAGTCTCCGCCCGCCATCTTTTTGGCGGCCCCTGTCGCGGCAAGGATGGGCTTGGACAGGGCGTTTGCCAGAAACGCCGCTATAATGACGCTAAGAACGCCGAACACAACCTCTATCCAGATCAAAAACTGGCGAAGCGAATTGACAAACGCGAACTGAATCTCGTTGAAAAAATACGGGGCCTGCATTTGAACCGTTACCCGGCCTATATCCTGAAGGTTATGCGTTACCGGAAACACATGGCTGCGTATCCTGTCATCAAAAAAATCCATGTGCGCCATATCCACCGGGTCGTGCCCTGTCGCCGTCCGCCTCCATCCATGTCCGCGCATGGGCATGTGGCCGCCTTCGCCGCCGTATCCCATCCGCCTTCCCATGCCCCGCATGGGCCGCCCGTGATGCGGATGGTCGTAGCGGACGCACCACAGAACAGCCCCGCTAGCGTCCTCTACCGTTATGAACAGGCCCTGCCGGGCGTGGTTCGCGGCGATAAGGCGCAGGGCGGCGATGTCGAATGTTCCGGTTTCCGGCGAATACTGCTCGGCGATAAGCGCCGCCGCCTGCCAACTCTGATCGTCAGCGCTGTCCCTGATAAAATCCTGAAACAGCCCCGCCGCGAAGCGGTTTATGACGGAGCCCATTAACAGGATGAACACGCATATAAAAAACGAATAGGTCAAGACCATGCGGCCCCGAAGGCTTATCGTCATTGCCTGTCTCCGTAGCGGTATCCAAAGCCGTGCATCGTAACAACATAGCGGGGGGATTTCAGGTCGTCCTCTATCTTGTGCCTAAGGTTCTTGATGTGCGTGTCTATTGTCCTGTCAAAGCCATCGTAGTCGTCCGGCTTAATGGCGTAGATAATCTCGTCCCTTGTGAATATCTTGTGCGGCGTGGACATAAGCAGGGCCAGTATCCGGTATTCGCTGGGGGTTAGCCGGACAACCTTTCCGTCCTTGCTGACCCTGCGGTTTTTTTCGTCCAGATGAAGCCCTCGCAGGCTGGTATCCACGGGCGGGCCGCCGACTCTGCTTCTGCGAAGGGCGGCGCTAACCCGCGCCATTAACTGGCGGGGGCTAAAAGGCTTGGTAACATAGTCGTCAGCGCCCAGCCGCAGTCCGCCAATCACGCTTTCCTCGTCGGTTTTCGCCGTCATCATGATGATAGGCATTTCAGACTGCTCCCGCACCGCGCGGCATATTTCTTCCCCCGTCATGTCCGGAAGCATCAAGTCCAGTATCAGCATGGACACAGGATAATCCCGCATAACGGACATCGCCTGAGCGCCCGTCTGCGCCGTAAACGCCGTGTAGCCGTCCCGCTGAAGGTAGGTCTTTACGATTTCAAGAATCTTGGCCTCGTCGTCCACGACAAGAACGGTTGTTCCTTCCATCCCGCTAGCCGCCCCCGGCAAAGCCTAGTGGCCGCCCTGAAACAGCACCGCACACAGAGCGAAAATGCCTTTCGACACGTTTTTGTTGGTTTTCATGTACATAAAACCAGTATAACGCAAAATGGGTACAGTAAGAAGGGTGGCTACGAGGACTATAGGCTCTCGGCGTGGTTTTCATTTAGATTGAGTTTGTTTCGGGGGGCCTTTTCATGCGGTAAGCAAAATTTGCGTCTTGCCATCTGGCTTTGCCTGTGGTACATTTACTGTACCTGAAGTGAGGAGGAGTAAGTGGCAAGGACACCAAACGATCTTTCTCGGAAAAGAAAGGGACATCGTGGCATAGAGCGCCAGCTCAAAATACTTGCTGAGGCAATACATCTCGGTGGACGTTTAGGGCAGTTTTATCCTGAAAAGTTGAGGGGTATGCTTTTAAAACAGGAAGGGAATTTAGCAGCCTACCAAGGCATAGAACAGAGCCTGCGCCGCGATTACGAAAACGACAGGCAATTTCCGATGGAGACCGTCATGCTTCAGTCGCATAACTTGAAGCATGGCACGAATATAGACAAGGCAATAGTCCATGTCGGGCCCTATGCCGATGAACTGGCCCGCTCGGCTCATTCTGCGGCGCTGACAATAGGGGCGCATATTTTTTTCCGCAATGGAGCGTACAAGCCGGAAACAGAGGAAGGCAGAAAAACCAAGGCCCACGAGCTGGCGCACGTAGCGCAGTACGAGGAAGGGCGGACGGGCCACAACGCCGACCGCGAGACGCTTGAAAGAGAAGCCGATCTTGCCGAGGGCATGGAAGAATATGACGATGACCCGATTGTTGTCTTAAACGTGAATGGGAATAGGTACAGGTTTTCAAAATCGAAAGAGAAGTATTACGCCCACAAGCTGACTGAAAAGATAGAAGAATGGGTGAGCGAGCAAAGCATAATCCGTGACGAGAAAGAATATTTAAAGCTGTTGGTTTCGTACCAGAGGTGGCGGGGGGAAAGGACATGATTAACCTGCTGTTAAAGTATAAAAAACTGACGGGAAGGAGGATACTATAACGATGTCTACATTAAACAAGGCCGATGCCCGTGGCTTAATAGAAGGGACGTTTAACGAGTTTACCCGTTTTTTAGAGCGGAACGCAGGCTTGCTAAGGGATCGCCGTACGCCTTTTACGCTTACTTCTCTGCTTTGGGATTTGGGGGATTGGAAAGATACCGGGAGAGCCGACATTAGAGATTACCTGTTCAGGGATTTGAGCGCGGATGGCTACAACTATCTGTTGCGGCAATGCTCTGAGCTGGCGGATATATACCAGCTTTCCACACGGGACAGGCTGAGGGGGGCGAGTGTAGAGAATGCGGTAGAGGAAAGAAGACAAGGGAGATTAGCTGCTGCAAGGAATAACCGGAGGAGAAGAAGGGCAGGGAATGAGCTTGACGCAATAACAGGCGCCGCAAGGCGTGCGCCGGGAAACAGTGAAATAAACGCACAACAGCCTACGCAAGAAGAACCCTTGGAACAGTTTGTTACCATTGTTAGAAGCCTTGTTGGTGTTCCGTATCATATGAGATATGAGGCAACACGGGAAGGCATAGACTGCTCTGGGATTATATTTTATGCGCTATGGGACATGGGTTATAATGTTACAAGAAGATCTGCTGCTGAAATGGAAAGCGGTATGGAAAGCTGGATAACAATAATACGCGGTGACACTATTCCTGAAGGTACACCGGGATTACTTAATTTTTATGATTGGGGAAGACCTGATGGTAGAATCCGTCATGTAAATGTAGGTGTAGGGCAGCGTGGGAATGAACCAAAAAGGCAAATTATTGACGCAACTGAAGGAGACTGGATGGTAACATCCAGATCACTTCCCAGACATGGGCAGGTAATTCAGCCTGGAATCGGTCAGGTAAACCAAACTTTTGAGCCATTTTCAAGCAATAGCAGACCTGTTAGTCAAGGAAGAATTAATTTTGATGTACTTGAAAGAGATTTTAGGCCTGCCCGATAAGTGGATATTTAAAAGACTAAAAAACTGATAGATGGATGGAGGGTATTGTGTTTAATCTAAGAAATACGAAAAGAAAAGTTTTGGTATGTACAATACTGTTTGCTTTTGTATTGGTAAATACTGCAACAGCCAAGGCAGAAGAGATGTTTGTGCAGATTAATATAAGCTGGCATAGTCAATATGATAAAATAATATCTAGGCTGGGTGAAATTTGGCTGGGGTATATTCCTGTTAGTGGTAAGACAATTATTACATCTGGAGGAAACGAACGTTTTATAATAAAGAGGATAAATTATTATTACAAGAAAGACGGCGATTTAATTTTTATGGGGCATGTAGATGTGACAGGTGTGCATGATAGAAATGGAAATATCCTTAGAGCTATTCCAGATACTAGACATGGAGACGCTAGAATACTAGGAATATCTTCAATTGAGGTAGAAAAAAGAAGTCTTTCGATTAGCTTTATATTTTTTCCAGCTACTTCAAACTCTTATTGGGAAAGCGATATTTGGGTTGATCTTGACATTGATATAGAAAGTGCTTCGATAAGACTTTTTGATAGGTCAGGATTTGTCCCATGAATACCGAATTTGTATACAAGCCAATCAACAATTAGGAAGGTAATTGGATGGTAAGATATCGGAGCGGCCGGGAGGAACAGGTAGTTCCTCCCGGCGAGCGCAAGAAGGGAGAACCCCATTGGACGCATTAAAATTCGGCATTGCTTTTTATCGTGGCGCACGACCAACAATTGAAGCTGTTCAAGGAGCACTGGAGAACGATGTGCCGTTCTATGGCGTTAGAAATATTTTTGAAAACGGAACCGAGCACCAAAGGAACATACTCAATTATATCAGAACCGTGTTTGAAGCAGGAGGTTTTGAATGGTAAAAAAAGTATTACAAAAAAGCATTTTGTTAATTGGCTTACTAGTAATGAGCGGGTGTTACGCTCGTGATATATTGCATGTTTCAATAAGAAACTTTACAGATTCAGTTTTTTATTTAACGATAGTTGTTGATGATTATGTCGCAATAGAAAACCATAGAATAAACGCATTATCTTTAGTCGATCATGTTAATGTTACTCCCATCGTTGGTTCGCACAGACCTATTTATTTTATTTTTCAATTCAGAAAAGAAGGAGAAACAAAATCTTTTTTGGAAGATACGCTTTACTTCCCTAACGGAGGAATCAGAACTTTTTCTGCGGGGGGAGGATTTTTAACAACAATTGATTTTCATATTGAAGATGGTGAAATAAAAGTGGTGTATAACGAACATTGGATTTAGGATTTACTTATGAAAATTGGCGTGTACGGTAAACTGTCAATACTGATTGCACTAATGCTGTTGGTAACTTTATCTGGTTGCTATAGGAGAATTAGTCCTGTTGTAAGAAACATACATTCTTCCGTAGAGAACGGCGACACAATTTTTTTGGGTGATTTTACTAGATTTGAGTGGGATAATGTTATTATCGCTAATCCTGGTACTTCAAATAGAGATATTTTGCTGTTTTTAGGAGATAGAGGAAGGGCCAATATGGATTTTGATATACAAGTAGTTGTAATTTTTAGGAAAGGAGATCGTGTTGTTCACTTTTATAGATATATATGGCGATCTGACAGGCGTCATCCTGTTGAATTTAGTATAGGTACAAATACATACCAAGTTTTTTCAATTGAAAATGCCTTCTTCCATGTAAGAATAGGTGAAGGAAGACGTGGAAGAAGGCACGTAACCCTTACGCCTGTAGATTTAGGCATTATGGAAATGGTTGAAGCGGGGGATTTTCCTGAGCGCCCGTCTGTGCCGTAAACGCCGTGTAGATCCCCCGGCAAAGCCTAGTGGCCGCCCTGAAACAGCACCACTGTGGCGGGGCCGTCTTGCAAGAGCCGGGCGACAATGTCCTGAATGTCCGCGGGGGTAACGGCGTTGATGTATTCGGGCCGCCTTTGCAGGCGGGACAGGGGCATATCCATCAGCGCCGCCGAATTAGCGTAGCTTCCGGCAATGGAAGCGTTGCTTTGCATAAAAACCTCCCAGCTTAGAAGCTCGGCTTGCACGGCGTTGTCAAAGGTTTCCTGAATAACGCCGGACGCGGTTTCGCGCAACAGGGCAAGGACGGCATCGGAAAGCTCCTGCACCCGGTGGGGAGAGCAGGCAAAGCCTACCTGCATCGACAGTTCGCCGCGCGGCGTTGACGATATTGACACGCTGCCGCCAATCCAGTAGACCCCGCCCCGGTTTTCCCGTATTTCATCGTTCAGCCTGATGTTAAGGTAGCCCCGCAGTACCCATGTCGCCATGTTCAACTGCTCGCTAAAGGCGGCGGGGGCAAACCACGACATACGAACCGTGCTTTGCTCCTCCATGCCGGCGTAGACGTGTTCCTGTACCCTGCCGGGGCGTGTAACGTTAAGGTCTGTCCACGTGTTCCACCGCTCTGCCCCCATAGGGATCGAGGCAAGGTAGGTTTCGACATAACCCCTCATCATATCCTGCGTCAGGTTCCCGACAAAGACAAAGGTAAAATCGGCGGGGTTAAGGCCCTTTCGCAAGAAAGCCAGCGCCGTGTCGATGTCCGCCCGGTACAGGCTGGCTAGTTCCAGCGGCCTAAAGCGGGGATGGTCGCTGGTGGCTACCCGGTTAATGGCGTCAGAGAAGACGGTCTGGGGGTCTTCGCCGCGCAGGGCCAGGGATGTTCTGTGCCAGTCCATCATGGCGTCCACCGCTTCGGCATCAATTCTGGGGTCGGTAAAACTCAAGTGGATCATCTCGAAAAGCGTCCGTAAATCGCCTGTGGTAGAGGAGCCCTGAAAGCCCCGTGTGTACGCACCTGTGGAATACGAAAGGGATACCTGCCGCGCGGCGAGCATCCGGGACAAGTCGGGGCGAGTCCAAGGGCCAAGACCGGAGACCTGCGTCATTTGGACGGCAAGGGCCGCCGATACGCTGTCCTCGTAAGGCACGGAAGATGTTCCCCCCCGCGCCATCGCGTTCAGGATAATTTCGTCATTCCTGTTTTCTGTCGATTGAAGGATAACCCGCGCGCCGTTGCCAAGTTCCCACAGCACGGCCCCGGTTTCCCCGTCAACGGATTCCCGCGCCACGATGCCCCGCTGGGGGGGTAGCGGAAGGAGCCTGTCCGCCACTTCCCGCGCCGCCGGGCGCTCCACGTTCATCCTTGCGCGGTACGCCACGAGTTGCCTGATATGCGAGTCCGCAGGCAGAGTTTCCCGCTCAGACTCCGGGGCGAACACAAAGACCTGTATGTCGTCCGAGGCGAAATATTCCCTGACGGCGGCGTGTATCTCCCGCGCCCCGATACCGGGGAGCAGTTGGCGGGCGGCGTAGAGCTGCCAGCGGAAATCGGACAGTCCCCCGCCTTCAAGGTAGTAGCGGATAAGTAGGTTGGCGAACATTCCGGAGTTTTGGCGGTCTCGTTCCTGATCCAGCCGCTGGAGCTGTGAAATCAGGGTTTCCCCCGCAAGCGCTATTTCCGATTCGTGAAAGCCGTAGCGCCGGATCGATTCCTTTGCCCGCAGAAGTTCCTCTAGCGTTTCCCCGGTGCGTCCGGATTTGGCGGTGGCCGACATGACGTAAAAGCGCGAGGCGGCTCCCTGGCGGCTTGTGGAAGCGGAGGCGCTGACAAAGGGGGCCTGCGGGTCAAGGGCGGCGTCCCCAAAGCGGAAACTCATCATGTTCTGGATAAGGTAGTCGATAATGCCCTGCCGGAACGCGGCAAGGTCGCCCCGCCGTGGTTCCTGCGCCCGCTTAAAGTACAACAGCACGTGGGAACTGGTCAGTTCCGGGTCGGTAAGGGAGAGCGTTTCAAGGTTTCCCCTGCGGGGCGGGGGCAGGTCGAACACGGGCCGGGGGGTGGGCGCGGCGGGCGCTTGTATCAGGAAATGCCCGGCAAGCGATGCTTCCAGCGCGGCCCCGTCAAAATCGCCCACGAAGATCAGGGCCATGTTGTCCGCCCGATACCATGCCTTGTGGAATCCTTCCAGATGCTCCACGCTCGCTGTCTGGATAATTTCGAGCTGGCCTATGGGCATCCGCTCGGCAAAGCGGGAGTCCCGGAACAGCACGGGCAGCCAGCCCCGCCTAATTCTGTCCCACGCCCCAAGCCTTCCGTGGTATTCTTCTATAATAACAAGGCGTTCCAGTTCCACGGCATCGGGGTCAAAGGTTATGGCCCGTGACCAGTCGTCAATAATGGCCAGGGCGGTGTCCGGAATAATCCGTGTCCCGTCTGTGGCGGTTTCCACGGGGACTTCTATCATGTACACGGTTCTGTCGAAGGAAACAAAGGCGTTTATGTCCGGGCCAAAGCGCATTCCCAGCGAGCGCAGGTAGTCGATCAGGGCGGTTTCCGGGAACCGGTCCGTGCCTCTGAAGGCCATGTGTTCGACAAAGTGGGCAAGGCCCTGTTCGTGGTCTTCTTCGTGCAGGGAGCCGGCGTTTACCGCCAGCCGTATAAAGGCCCGGTTTTCGGGCATGGAGTTTTCCAGTATGAAGTACCGCAGTCCGCTAGGCAGGGTTCCCGTCCGGACATCTGCCATGAAGGGAACGGGGTCTGACGGATGTCCAAGACCGCCCCACGCGGCAGACCCGGCGCGCGGCGTCCCGGCGCAGGCGGCAAGCAGGGCCACGAAAAGAGCGGACGCCAACAGCCCGGCGCGCAGGGCAAGAATGCCTTTCGACACGTTTTTGTTTGTTTTCATATACATAAAACCAGTATAACGTAAAATGGGTACAGTAACTGCCCCCCGCCGCGCGTGATGTGAACATTCCCGCATAAAGCTCCGGCAGGGGAGGAGAGTCAGGTTTAAGAATCCTGCATGGGGAACCCGCTACGGAGCCACGGTCTCCTACGCGGAGACACCATGCAAATGGCTTCTTAAACCTGACTCTCCTCCCCTGCCGGGCATTGTACTGATGCTCACGCGCGGCGGGGGCGTTGCGAGGGGGCCTTCCCTGGGGAACCGGGAAGGCTGTAGGAAGAGCCTTAGCCTCCGGCCTTCCCCAGCCCGCAGGCCGGGGAAGGCTGTGCGAGGCGGGCGGGGGGCTACGGCTGGTGTGTCCAAACGCCGCCAGCGAAGGTGTACGTGCCAGCCTGCCGCCAACCGCCACCCTGGGTTTGGTGGTTGTACAGCGTCAGGAACGCAGCGCCGTGTGTGCCCATAGTGGGGCTCCATTGAGCCGACTGAGTAATATTCACGCCGCTTCCGATGGTAATACTGGTCAGGGCGTTGTTCAGAAATGCCTGATTGCCTATGCTGGTAACGCTGTCGTGGAATGATGACGGCGGCCCATAGTTAAGTCTTTACAGAATAAAGACTTACAAACCTTGGGTCAGTTACCTGGATCAGTACATCACCAATCACCCCTAAATATATCCGCCCTGTCACTTGAGCCGGAGAACC
>Ga0123355_10010284_pt1 | contig 14314 bp, 9 predicted proteins | sample TergutEmb28metaG_3_FD_89872 | JGI IMG/M metagenome (GOLD analysis project Ga0123355, IMG submission 89872) | Embiratermes neotenicus P1 segment gut microbial communities from Petit-Saut dam, French Guiana - Emb289 P1 | ecosystem: Host-associated > Arthropoda: Insects > Digestive system > Gut ...
CATCACAGCAGGAGCACTTAATATCACCAACTTTGACGGAACACTGACTATCATCGTGCCCTATACCGGCAGGCTACCGGTTGCTGTTTGGCGGTTTTTACCGGACGGCAGACTTGAGGATATCCCCGGTACACATAATCCTGCCGAACAGAGTGTGACATTCTCACCGCCCTATCTTTCATTGTTCGTAGTAGGCCCTAATTTAGAGGCCGTACAACCTCCGCCTCCGCAAGTAATTGAAAATCCCTTTGCAGATGTACACCCGGGCGCTTGGTTTTATGATGCTGTACTTTTCGCTTTTGCAAATAATTTGATGGGCCCGACAAGCATTGATCCGGTTGTTTTCAGCCCAAACATGAATCTTAACCGCGCTATGATAGTTACTATCTTGCACCGCAGGGAAGGCACTCCTGCACCAACCAGCACCAATAATCCTTTCTCCGACATTCCTGCCGGGCAGTGGTTTACGGATGCCGTCATTTGGGCAGCAGAAAACGGCATTGTAACAGGTTTTGAGGGCAGATTTAATCCCGGAGCAAATATCAGCCGTCAGGATCTTGCTGTTATACTCATGCGTTATGCTGATTTTAAGGATTTAGACTTCCCAACAGTCGCTGTTTATATGCCTTTTGCAGATGATAACAGGATTTCCGGTTATGCCAGAGATGCTGTCCGTGATGCTGTACAGGCAGGGATTATAACAGGCAGAAGCGGAAATCTGTTCGCTCCGCTAGATAATTCCACCAGAGCTGAGACCGCTATGATGCTATATAGGTTCTTTAGTTCTATGTAGAGACGAACTACATATTCAAGCTCAGAGCGATTTTTTCCGCTCTGAGCTCTTTTACGCAACATTTTGAAGAAAATTCTTGAGATTTTACTACATTTAGTTGACAAGTTCAACTGAATATATTAAACTGTCGCTAGATATTTTTCAGGGGTGTGTAATTTTTTTGCTTCCTTTGACATTTTATCAACCAGACAGTTGATCACGTATTTTTAGGAGGAAAAGTAAATGACCAAGGGCAAAATTTTTGGCAGGAGAGCCATGGCATTTGTACTGTGCGTTTTAATGATGTTTACTATGTTCATTTTCACGCCGGTTACAGCCGAAGCTCAACCTATTGTTCAGCCGCCGACCGACTTTCAATTTGACGTCTTAAACGGATACTTTAGCTGGATTCATGCACAAACTCAACAGCTTCCAAATGCAACCTATCAATTCGAGATTCAAAGCGCAGGTAATGCGTTATGGCGAGGATCCGGCACATTGATAGGAGCTAGAGTCAACGTTAATATAAGCGAACTCAATCTTGATGATTCATTACCGCTTAGATGGGATCATGCCATGCTGCCTGAATTTCCGGCACATGTGGTCGCCGTACAGACTGTCGGTGCTGTTGTTACAACTTCAGCAATAAGCAATGCTGTTCCGGTTCGTGTACGCACCGACATCGGACCTGCCCAAATCATAAATATTGATGGCACACAGCTCACTTGGGGGCCAAGGCCGGCGGGCACGGTCCTTAGAATCTACGTTGGCGGTGTGTTTAGTACCGCATTTGCTGATGCAAGGGTTGATTTTGATTTATCAACACTTGGGCTTATCGGCTCGACGCAAAACATCTCCGTAAGAGTCGCAAATCCATTTGCTTTTTCAATATCTCCTCACAGTAATATCTTGCCGTTTACTCCTGCTGCGCAGGGCTTTCCTATCACCTTGAGCGCTCAAGGTGCAGGAAATGTAACTTCAACCCCACATACTGCCGCACCGGCAGGCGCAAATGTCGTGCTGACTGCCATACCAAACCCCAGCTCTTCATTTTCCCGTTGGGAAGTGCTTGCAGGAGGCATCACAATTGCAAACATCACATCGCCGACCGTAAGCTTCACTATGCCGAATAATGCCGTTTCTATAAGAGGTATATTTGATGCAGGTCATCAAATAACAGTCACCCGAAATTACTACAACTTAGGAACAGCAACCGCCAATGTTGCGGCAGCCATGCCGGGAGCACTTGTTACACTTACTGCAACTCCAACAGCCGGAAACAGATTTTTGCGTTGGGATGTTATCTCCGGTAATGCAACTTTAGAAAATCCCGAATCACCTGTCACCCAATTTCCCATGCCGGATAATGCTGTGCAGATCATGGCTGTCTTCACATCCGGCCACGGTGTAGTAGGCGGCAACTTGGGGCAAGTTCCTATACACCATACACTTCATTCCGGAGTTGCTACGCTCGAACTGCCGCAAAATGTAGTCTCTTCAATCATAAGCTTCACTACAGGGTCAACCGCAATTATTGACTTGACAAATATAGGCGCTGTTGAATCAGTTATTGTTCCGCGTACCGCTCTTTATAGATTTTTAAATGAACTCTTAGAAGTTGAGTTTAGAGTTGTACGAAGCACGGGTCAATATCACAGTATATTCCTCAGCAGAGACGCACTTGATTCACTGCTTTTACAGAATACAGACGCTTACATTTCTATTGCTGCTGTGCCGCAACCGCCATCCCAGCCTCCACCACCGGTAGCCATTCCTTTTGTTGATGTAAACAGCAACCAGTGGTTCTATGAGCACGTGGTTTTTGTTTTCAGCAATAACCTTATGGGTCCAACCGCTACAAGCCCAATGGTATTTAGTCCGAATGCAAATCTCAGCCGTGCAATGATCGTAACGATTCTGCACCGCAGAGAGGGGACTCCAACACCACACAATACCACAAATCCGTTTATTGACGTTCCATACGGACAGTGGTTTACCGAGGCTATTATATGGGCTGAGGAAAATGGCATAGTTACAGGCTTCGGCGGAAGATTTAATCCCAACGCAAATATTTCCCGTCAAGATCTGGCAGTTATTTTGATGCGTTATGCAGATTTTGCAGACGCTACCCTGCCAAATGTTGCAGACTATAGAGCTTTTATTGATCAGGCACAAATACAAGCTTATGCCGTGCCTGCCGTCCGTCAAGCTGTCGAAGCAGGTATCATAACCGGCAGAGCAGGTAATCTGTTCGCTCCTCTGGATAATTCTACACGAGCCGAAGCTGCCGCCATGCTTCACAGATTTATCGAAGCGATTAGCTAAGATCAACAAAATAATAAAACACATTTTAAAAACACGGGGCTGCAATCATGCAATCGCCCCGTGTTTCATTTTAGTATCCCGCAGTATCCGCTGATTGTGCTAAGCTCTTAAATCTCCATGTGTCTTAATTCTGCGGAGTATCGACACATCTTCCATCTCTCCGTATTCAGGCACCAAATCGTGCAGAATCCTCATTATCCCATCCCTGTCATTACTTTCTGCCAGAGATTTTAGAATTTGCAATTGCTTAAATAAGTACTCTGCCGAAATTTCAATAGGCGAGCCAATAAATACTTTCTGATTCTCAGTTTTATTAAGCCCTTCCTCATCCATAAGCAGCTCTTCAAAAAGCTTTTCTCCGGGACGCAGCCCAACGAATTTTATGCCGATATCCCTATATGGCTCATAACCGGAAAGCCGGATAAGCGACTCTGCCAAATCGAGAATCTTCACAGGCTCACCCATGTCAAGCACAAAAATCTCACCGCCTTTAGCCATTTCTCCTGCGATCAGTACAAGACTTACCGCCTCGGAAATCGTCATAAAGTAACGGATAATATCCGGATGCGTCACCGTCACAGGGCCTCCTGCAGAGATTTGATCCTTAAACAACGGAATCACAGAGCCATTTGACCCTAACACATTTCCAAAGCGTACAGCAACAAACTCTGTCTCGCTCATCTGTGCCATGGACTGGATGATTGTCTCACAGACACGCTTGGTAGCACCCATAACATTTATAGGATTGACAGCCTTATCTGTAGAAATCATAACAAAACGCCCTACCTGATGCCTGTCAGCGCAGCGTACAACATTTAATGTGCCGAAAATATTGTTTTTTACGGCCTCTTCCGGAGCTGCTTCCATAAGGGGTACATGTTTGTGTGCAGCGGCATGATAGACCACTTCGGGACGATAGCGTTCGAAGATAAGGTCCATCTTATTCTCGTCACGAACAGAAGCCACCTCAGCAATAATCTTTATGCCCTTTCGCGTACCTCGTCCACGGAGAAGTTCTTGCTGAACATCATAAAGATTATTCTCACTTATATCCACCAAAACCAAAAGTTTAGGTTCTTGAGCCATAACCTGTCTGCAAAGTTCAGAGCCTATCGAACCGCCTGCCCCGGTTATCAAAACCACTTTGCCATGAAGATATTCCGATTTGTGCCCGCCAACATCTACAACATCCCTGCCAAGCAGATCATCAATACTAACATCCGTAATCTGCGCCACAATAGATGTCGCATCCGTCACGAATGAATATAAATCCGGAACTTTCTTGAGCTGGCATTTCGTCTTAGCGCAGATATTAGTGATTCTGCTGCGCTCCGCAGTAGATGCACCGGGAACTGCAAAAATAATTATATCTATCCCATGCTTATCTGCAAGTCTGGGGATATCCTCTGTCGTCCCCTCAACTTTTACACGCTGAATTTTCCGTCCGACTTTGTTTTCATTGTCATCAACAAAACATATTACTTCATACCGCCTCTTCGGCTCACGGTACAAGTCATGTAAAACGGAATTCCCGGTCTCCCCTGCCCCTATAATCATGACTTTTTTCACCCCGGCGCTGGCTTTCATACCGACCCTTGATGTACGGAATGCTCTATATGCCATCCGCAAAAAGAGCGTACTTATCCCTGCCATCATTGAGGAGAGAAAATACACCGTTATCGGAATCCTGACAGAAACAATCGGGGGTTGAAGCCAGAACCAAGTTATCCCAACGAAAATGCCTGCCGCTAACAATGTCGCAAGTAAGCACTTCATGAATTCATGCGCCTCAGCATAACGCCAGAGACTTCCGTACATGCCAAAAATTAAAAACACTATGAGAAATATCACGATAAATATTATACCGCTAATCATCATCGTCAGAAAGTAGTCCGAAAACTCGATTATTCGTATCAAAATAATCCACGACACTATATAGCTAAGTGATATCAACAAAAAATCCGCAACCATCAATAAAATCTTGCGGTGACGTGTCTTCGAACCAATGCTACCTAAAAGACTTAATTTCATCTATAGCTCCATTAAATATAGTGGGTTAAATATACCAGAAACCGAGGCAGTATACAAGTTTAGCTTCATTTACCCTCATATAACTCCATGTAAGACAAATATTTACTTTCCTTATCAAACTGCATAGCACGGGTTCGGCAGTCTTTACCGTTCAACTTACGATTCTTCATTTCAAAAATTGCACGTTTCAATTCACCAAAATTATTTTTTGAAACTACAACACCACAAGTCTTATCAAGGCTCTCCGGACTCCCCCCAGTGTTGTATGTAATTACGGGAGTCTCACAAGCAAGGGCTTCCAAATTTGTCGTAGGGAAATTATCTTCCAAAGTTGGATTTACAAAAACATCCACTGCACTGTAAATCTCAGCAAGCTCATGAATACTGTCAGTCCTTGAAATTCCGATCACATTTTCCGGAAGCATACTTTTCGCGTTATCATCAACACCAACAAGAACCATTCTAAAGTGCTCCTCCAATTCCTGTGAGAGTCTAATGAAAGTGTCCAATCCTTTTCTTTCACCCCATATATTCGCAACACCCAGTATAATAAACTCGTCTTTTAAGCTATGCGTCTCTCTAAAGTCACTATCTGTGTGCTTGAATATATTTAAGTCGATCCCATTACTTATGACCTGCACATTGTACTTTCCTAAAAATGACTCTTTAACCAAAGATGCAAGCCAGTCGGACGGAGTCACTATAGTTAAATTTTTGACAGAAGTAAATAGGGATTTCTTTTTCAAGAAATTCGATGCTGAATTATCAATCAGCAAGCTCGCGGGGTACTTGAATTTTTGCTCGCAATCATGACAAGCAATTTTCCATTTATCGCAGCCGCAAAAATCAAAATGTGCACAATGCCCCGTAAATGTCCAACAATCATGCAGAGTCCACACTACCCTTTTGTTTGCTTTTTCAAGATATTTAAACAGCAGCTCAATGTTTATATAATACCCATGTATGTTGTGGAGATGAATTATATCAGGATCATGCTTTTTAATCTTTGAAATAAAACGCTTTGTCGAATATTTCGAGTAAAATCCTGTTTTATCCGTAATCCTCGACATCAATGCATGGTGGTTTACACCTATACCGCTGCCTATCCTTATTGTATCCTCCTCCGCAACACTCAATGCCTGCCCTCGCCCATAGGCAATTTTACATGTGTGTCCCCGACTACTCGCCATTTTATACAAATCAACTGCTATCCGCCCAGTGCTCCCAACTCCGCATACAGAGTTTATCTGTAAGATTTTCATCTTTCACTTATTATCCTCTCAAAAATCTCCATATGCCGCCTTGCCATCTTCTCGATAGTGTACTCTTTTGCACAGGACAGTACAACATCTCCTATGTCTTTTTCTACGCTACTGTTTTCTGTCTTCAATACCGTTTCAATTGCCTCAATCATTGCTGCACTATCTCCCGGCTCAAATAATTCAATACCGGAACATTTCATTGTAATTGCAGCTATGCACCTGGTCGTTGAAAATACCGGCAACCCAAATGACATCGCCTCATTTATGACTAAACCCCAAACATCCCCATCAGTCGGAAGCACAAAAGTATCCGCAGCCATATAATACTCTAACAGTTCCCGCTTTTTCATGAAAGGTAGAATCCAAATATCATGATGCCTACTCGCCATGCTCTTATAAGTTTCTTCCTCCGGGCCTCCGCCTATGATTATAAGCCCTGTTCCGGTCTTTTTCTTGTCAATCCATTCTGTCAAAAATCCTTGATACCCTTTTTGCGAAATGAAGCGTCCGACAGATAACACCAATTTGTCACATTCAACATTCAATTTCTTGCGAAGTTCTAGCTTCTGCTCCCTTGAAATAGGTTCAGATAGAATCTCAGCTTGCCATATCGATGAAAATGGATATTCAAAAATTCTATCACTATCAGCCCCATAGTGCGAAAAATATTCACTCGTCATAAATCCGGTAGAAAGCCACCAATTTGCCTTTGAAATAAAATTTCGCTTGAGTTTGTATTTACTGACTGACTCTTGCTGATTTACAAAGCCTCCGTCAGCATTGAGTGCAAAAGGAATCCCTTTCAGACGCAAAACCGTGATTGCCAACATTGCCGTCGGAGTTGCATATCCACCGACAACAACAATATCGAATCTATTTTTCCGTAGAAATCTTATCACGCCCGGACAAAATCTAGCGTCCGCTCTTACCCGCAAGCCGGATAGGACAATCTTCTTATATCCCTCTTGAGCCTGAGCAACCCATTCTTCATTTCTCTCAGTCGAAACTAAACTCTCATAAACTACGGTCAGCTCACAATACTTTGAAAGCTCGTTAAAAAAATCGACTCTGTACGGTGATGGAATATTTGTCAGATACAGAACTTTCATTAAACTCCCCTTTGTAAATTCACTTCATCCAAACATTCTTATTAACAATATGCGTATAACTCTGAATTATCTTGACAACCTTAACAGACACATTCTCATCTGAATAATCTTTAGGCAGCGTTCCTATCTTTCCGCTTTCTCTCATATCAATTGCTATCACCGCCGCCTGCGCTATATCCTGTCCGGTGATACCGCCTACCACGACTGTTCCGCCATCCAGAGCTTCCGGACGCTCAGTTGATGTTCGGATGAGCACACCCGGAAAACCCAAAATAGCACTCTCTTCCGAAAGTGTACCGCTGTCAGAAAGCACACACTTCGCCAGAGACTGCAACTTAATATAATCAATAAAACCAAACGGCTCAAAACTCTTAACTAATGGATGAAACTCAAATCCCCTGTCTTCAATGACTTTTCTGCTGCGCGGATGGGTAGAGTAGATAATCGGCACATTGTAAGTTTCCGCGATATAATTGATTCCATTCATCAGTGAAAGGAAATTTTCCTCATTATCAATATTCTCTTCCCTATGAGCTGACACGAGAATATATTCACCCTCTACAAGCCCCAATCTGCTCAACACATCACTTGCATAGATTTTGTTACGGCAACTCACCAGCACTTCCGGCATAGGCGACCCGGTAACAAAGATTGTCTTGCCATCGACTCCCTCGCCCAGCAAATATTTCCTTGCATTCTCACTATATGGCAGGTTGATATCTGCAATATGATCCACAATCTTTCGGTTAATCATCTCAGGCACATTCCAATCCCAACATCGATTCCCGGCCTCCATGTGAAAAATCGGAATTTTCAATCTCTTAGCACAAATCGCCGCCAAAGAAGAATTGGTATCTCCGAGAATCAACAGGGCATCCGGCATTTCAGACGATAACACTTCATATGATTTTGCTATGATATTACCAAGCGTCTCTCCAAGACTCCCCCCTGCCGAATCAAGAAAATAATCAGGCTTACGAAGCTCCAGGTCATCAAAAAATACTTGATTAAGCGTATAGTCCCAGTTCTGTCCGGTATGGACCAGAATATGGTCGAAATACTTGTCACATGCTTTAATACATGCGCTGAGCCTGATTATCTCCGGGCGAGTGCCCAGAATTGTCATTAGTTTTAATTTTTTCATGATTTTTCCCACTTTACACTTTTTCAAATATGGTGTCCGGATTTTCCGGATCGAATATTTCCCCGGTCCAAAAAATTGTAAGTACATCTTTATCCCCGGTGTTGATTATGCAGTGCGTATGCCCCGGAGGCATATCAACAACTTTGATTTCATCACCGGAAACACTATATTCTAAAATCTCCTCAGTGCCGATTTTCCGCATCCGAACCAGCGCATTACCCTTAACGACTATAAATTTCTCAGCTTTTGTGTTATGCCAATGATCGCCTCTTCTTATTCCGGGCTTAGTCCTTGAAACACTAATCTGCCCGAAATGCGGCGACCTGATTAACTCTGCGAAAAATCCCCTGTTATCCCATTTCATATCTACCGGAACTGCCATATCATCGTCCGCTGTATATGATAAAAATGTTGCAAAAAGCTTCTTTGTCAGCAAATCACTCATATCGTGATTTATGCTAAGGGTTTGCCGTGAACTTGCAAAGCTTTTGATTTTATCTGCTAACTCCCCGAGAGTGATTTTATATACCGGTGAAACTTCCAAAAACTGCTTGCCATTCCGTATATGTGACAAATCCTTTCCGCAGCTTAGCTCATCAACTATCTTCAGAAATTCTGCAGCGATATCATCAATATATAGCAGCGGAAGTTCTTTACTCGGATCATCAATGCGCAGCGGAAGTCCATTAGCTGCATTGTAGCAAAATGTCGCAACTACGCTATTATAATTCGGCTTGCACCATTTACCAAACACATTGGGGAACCTATAGATATAAGCCGGAGCGCCCGACCTTTCCGCGTAGTCAAAAACGAGCTTTTCAGCATCTCTTTTGCTTTTGCCATATGGATTATCGAGTTTGGCTTGAGTTGAGGAAGATAGAATAAAAGGCGTAGCTTTTCCTTTTTTGAGGAGTATTTCCAACAAGTCTCGTGTAAGACATGCATTCCCTGATTCAAATTCAGATGGATCAGTTGGCCGATTTACCCCTGCAAGATGGAAAACCAAATCCGCCTGCACCGCAAGCTCACGCAAATCATCGATTGTCTGAGGTTTATCAAAACATAGGAGCTTGACATCATCTCGCTTCGCCAGACTGACTTGTAAATTTTTACCTATGAAGCCATCCGAACCGGTTATAAGTATTTTCATAATCTTAACTCATCCTGTATCTCCGGCAGAGTGAGCAGAAGTTCTTTTATCTCTTTGACATCAAGCTGAGCCGTATTGTCAGAATTGTATTCTTCATCCGGCATTACACTCTTTCCCTCATCAAAATACATGCCATAATCCAGCCCCCTGACATCAGCCGGAATACGATAATAACCGCCCATGTCCTCTGCCACAGCCATTTCCTCGCGAGTCAGCAAACTTTCGGATCGTTTCTCCCCATGACGAGTTCCAATGACCTCTATCGGCGTTTTTGCATTAAATAACTCCATAAGTGCCTGAGCCAGATCTTCAATCGTACACGCAGGCGATTTCTGCACAAAAATATCTCCGGGCTTAGCATTTTCGAATGCATAAACGACCAAATTGACCGAATCCTCAAGACTCATCAAAAAGCGTGTCATCTTAGGATTAGTTATAGTTAATGGTTTTTTGTTTTTAATTTGCTCAACAAAAAGCGGAATTACACTACCCCTAGAGTACATTACATTTCCATACCGGGTCGCGCACATGACTGTACTTTCACTATTTTTACTTTCGGCAACCATCACCTTTTCCATCATAGCCTTTGATATCCCCATGGCATTTATTGGATAAACTGCTTTATCGGTCGATAAACAGATAGCCGTTTTCACTCCGCAAGAGGATGCCGCTTTTAGCGTATTAAGTGTTCCCTCCACATTTGTCCTGAGTGCTTCCATAGGAAAAAACTCGCATGATGGAACTTGTTTTAAAGCTGCCGCACTGAATACATAATCCACGCCTTTCATCGCATCGAAAATCGAATTGGTGTCACGAACATCACCGACATAGAAACGCAGTTTCGGATTGTTGTACAAACGCCGCATATCATCTTGCTTTTTTTCATCGCGGGAAAAAATACGGATTTCTGCCACATCTTCTTTTAAAAATCTATGCAGCACAGCATTTCCAAAGCTTCCCGTGCCTCCGGTTATTAGTAATGTTTTATCTTTTAGCATAATGTTTTAACCTTTTCTAATATTATTTCCGCCGCTTGAGATGCAAGATAATTCTCCTCAAGATACCGCCGTCCTTGTCTGCCCATTTCCCGAAGTTCCGATTCATCCATCCCGCAAATTTGATTTATAACGCGGGAAAAATACCTAGGATTGTCACTGGAGCACCACCATCCGAATCCGCCCTCTACAATGGTCTCTCCAATATCCGTGTTCGGATCAGTACAAGCCAGAACAGGAATCGAATATTCCATATATGAAAGCAGCCGTGACGGAAAGTTCGGAATCGTAAAACGCGCATCAAGAAAAATCAATCCAATATCACACACTTTGAGTAAGTTATCATATTCATCCTTGGGTAGCATATCAAGAAGCAAAACATTGTCCGGTCTCTCTTTTTTCATATACTCAGACAACAATCTATAATCCGTACCCGAACCGCAAATAAGGAAAAATCTGTCGTCCATACCTTGATTTAGCTTCAAACACTCGATGATAAAAGGAACACTCTGAGGTCTCCCTAAGTTACCACCATAGACAAAAATTTTGCTGCCGCCCGCAATGCCATATCTATTCCGTATGAGATTTTTCTTCTCGTCGGATACAGAATCAGTATCTAGCGAAACTGGCTCAATGCTATTAGGACATACATGCACCTTGCTATCATCAAGCTGTGAGTGCGTCAGCAAATATTTTACATTTGCCGGTGACATACATCCTATATAATCAGACAAATCGTACAGCCCCAACTCTTTTTTCCGAAAGAACTTGTATAGCAAACTGCCTTTTCGGAGTAGTCCGATATCCACTGCATTCTGCGGAAAAATATCTTTCAGCAGCAAGTAACTTAAAGCACCATCGCGCTTTTTAATGAATTTTACCAGTTTGACCAGTGTTATCGGAGGCGTTGAATAGATTATCAAATCAAACTTGACACCCTTAAGATATTTCCGAACTGCATTTACATACTTAGACTCCAAACGCAGCGTTGATATACCTTTTTCAATCCTGCCTGTCTTCTGAATGTTACCGACGCGAACTTTCAAAACCCCGCCGGTTTCACTTCTAAAAAACTCCGTTGGCTTCCCTTGCCGCCTTTCCGCAGGAGAAACGACAAAAACGTTATGCCCTGAAGAGACAAGTTCCCGCATCAAATCTTGATAGATGCCGCGCTCATCCAAACTATTTATATCCACTAAAGTTGCAAATAAAATATTCATAGGACACCTCTGATACTTCTAAACAGCAGATATCGTTCCGTCTTTGATTTCATAAATTGCATCGCATTTTTCAAGCGTACCCGGCCTATGTGCAATGATTATCAATGTCTTTGTTTGGCCGATGGTTGTTATAGCTTCTGAAATGGCCCGCTCACTTTCGTTATCGAGCGCAGAAGTCGCCTCATCAAAAATCAAAATCTCCGGATCATTGTATACAGCTCTGGCAATACCCAAGCGCTGACGCTGACCTCCGGAAAGCCTTGTACCTCTCTCTCCAACAATTGAATCCGGCCCTTTATCCAAAGACTTTACATAATCCTCAAGATTCGCAATTCTGAGCGATTCCCAGATCCTATCATAATCCACATCTGCTTTAGAATCCCCGAAAGCAATATTTGCCGCTATAGTATCATCAATCAAATAAATCTCCTGAGGAACATACCCTATTGTTTGCCTAAACCCCTTGATATCTGATGCTATATTTACACCGTCAACCAAAATCTCACCTTCGTCAGGAACAAGCAAACCGAGCATAAGGTCAATCAGCGTAGTCTTTCCGGCACCTGAACTTCCCACGATTCCGATCGCTTGACCTTTTTTTATTGTCAGTTGAGCTTTTTCAAAAATTGCTTTGTCAGTTCCGGGATATTTGAATGATAAATCTTTTACCGCCACATTCTGAGATAAATTCATCTTAACAGAATTTCTACCGGCCTCATCCGGCGACAATTTTGCTTCCAACAAGTCGTCGTAAATCTGATTAAAATGCGTCATCGCAAATCGTATACTAGACAAAAAACCTATAGATCTATTCAGCGACGGCATTATCCTTATCGCAGCCATCCCGAAAAGCGCAATAGTCGGCAGAGATGCTGTCATGTCAGGATTGCGCAAAGCATTTATTACGACAATCACAACTAAGCCTGAAACCGCAACCGTTTCTATAAGCAATCTTGGTGAATTCTGTGCCATATTATGTAAAGCCACAGTTTTTGCAAATCCCCTACCAACCTTTTCATAATCGGTGAGAAAACTCTTTTCTTTCCCAAACACTTTAACATCTTTAATGCTTCCAAGCCCCTCATTGACCGTCTTGACCATTTGAGCACCATAAATATTCTGTTTACTCGCCGAATCATCAATTCTGCCTTTTACAAGAAAATAGTAAAAAGCCGCAACCCCGCCGAGTACTGCACCAATGCTGAGCGTTGAAATAGGATCAACGATAAGAAGCAAAGCCAGTATGAATACTATTACCATGATCTCCGTCAAAAATTGCAGACCATTCATCAAAACACCCTGAATGACTGAGCCTACCAAAGTGTTTACATTTCGCTGCAATTCCGCAGTATTCTTGCTGAAAAAATATTCGTACGGCTTGTTAATATACGACCCAAAGAGCATTTTTGACATTTCAATCTGCCGATTGAGCGCAAATCTGTTTTGAATATACAGCAAAAAGAACATATATAGGCTCTTTAGTATAAAAACAACAACCAACCCTATACACAGAAGCACAATAAAACGCCTGTAACTGCCTATCCACGGTATTTGCATAATCGTCTGAATAATCGGATATGTCTGTGCGCTTTCCTGATCGAGAAGAATTGTAGTAAACGGAAGAATCACACCTATACCGATTGTTTCGGCAACAGCACCGAGGGCAATCAAGCACAGCATAATCACAGAATTGATCTTTTGCCGCCGATTAAATAAATTAAAGAGTTTTCTAAAACTCGAAATCATACCTTTGACTCCAAATCAAATTTTCTTAGTACAGCTATTCCGAAAAGGCTGTACTTGCAAGCATCCCCGCAAAGACCCACAACATCTGACTGACTATAGGCAGACTTATATTGAAAAACGCCTGAACACTATATCCGAAAAATGCCGCTAAAATTGCCATAAGCAAAGGATTTCTAAACGCTCTGCGAACTGATGTCAGGAAAACGCCGCCAAGAAAAACTATATAGGCCAGAAATCCCAAGATGCCTTGACTCACAAGTATCTGTATATATTCGTTATGAGCCGTGTCAAAACGCGCATCCATGAACCACTGCGCCTCTTCAGGGAATGCAAACCCAAAAGTGTCCGGACCATGTCCAATAATCGGACGGTTCGGAACAACGCTCAGACCATAACGCCAGATATGCACACGTCCGGATCCCATTTCACCGTGCAGATTTCCGTGCATCACCTCACGAGCTTCAAAAACCAGCCGCGACGCAAAACCATCTCCGCGCGCTGCCTCTTCTCTGCCCATAATCTCGACACCAACAATACCTACAACTATCACAGCCACGATC
>Ga0123355_10010285_pt1 | contig 14314 bp, 8 predicted proteins | sample TergutEmb28metaG_3_FD_89872 | JGI IMG/M metagenome (GOLD analysis project Ga0123355, IMG submission 89872) | Embiratermes neotenicus P1 segment gut microbial communities from Petit-Saut dam, French Guiana - Emb289 P1 | ecosystem: Host-associated > Arthropoda: Insects > Digestive system > Gut ...
AACCACAGTTTCCCCCGCCTCTTGTTCCCCCTTCCTTTTTTGGGATTGTTCCAGAGTGAAATCCCGCCGAGGGGGAGATCGGTTTTCTCCGAAAAAATTTTCCCCCCCCCCCCCCCCCCACCCATTTTCTGCAAACATGTGACATGGCTGCTTTGCTTCCTCAATCATCTCATTTTCTAATACAATGGGCTACCGGTACTTTGGCTCGTCTCTCCACTATACACGGTCTTTCTGGTGTAGCGTATAATTGATACAGGCGATCAAGGAATTCCCTTGTGTCATATGCGGTAGGTGGCGTCGCCCAAACATACATCACTTAATCCCGCCATCCCTCGAATTTCTGTACGGACACCGAGCGGCAGACCTCGTGTCTGTATTTTTATTGGTATATTTTATGTAGAGTCTACATGTCATTTTACTGACGTCATTTTTTCAGCGAATATTCAATACGGTACATGTGCGTGCGTCGCGGGATTTCACGTCTGGCTGTTAGTCAGGATACGCCTGTATCGATTCCCGAGGCCGATACGCGCCAGAAATTTCCCTACCTTCTGTCTGGCCGAATTACACGCATACATTCGCATAGCGAAACGCCTATATTGTTTGTTGTATAGTTATATGTAGCCATAATCTTGACCGGCATGAATCTGATCCGAGAGAGTTGCGTGTGTAATGCAATACAATTGAAAACAGAAGGTAACACTTCGGTTTTTTGTGACCTACATTAATGTTTCTCTATCTTTCTTGTGTCGCGGACCCCTTACAAAGTCCAACTAATTCTGTGGAAGCTCCTCCCTAAAATTATCCGGATTTGCGGACCTGTAATGCATAAATCGCGGTAACATTTAAAGTTCGAATTCCTACAAACAATAGATACACTTAAAGCGTAAAAAACTCAATAACTCAACGCTGAAATTCACTAAAGGCCATTACAAAAACGCCATTCTCATAGCAGTAGTGATAGTAAAACGAAGATTAGAAAAAAACATGGACGGGAAAAAACTGTTCTGCTAGGCAGTACGTGTATCTACGTTGTGTTATACCATTATTACAGATAAACAGATTTTGTAAAATATTAAAAATCTTCAGTGTGAAGCCCAAAATAAATTCGTGGGTGCGCTGCACAGGTCTCCCGGACTCCCAGGAGTCCGCGGAGTACACTTTGATCGCCGCAAATCTAGCGCCACGTTACTCAACTTTTTTGGTACCACGGACCCTTCACAGTCTTTTGCTAATTTTGTGGACCCCTCTTAGGCACAACTCACTGTGGTATTTACAGTTGGGATATTTACAAATAAGAAAGATGCATTAACTGTCAACGCTTTTATAAAGTCAACGTCAACAGGATTTAAAAATCAATAATTTTCTTACCAGCAAAACGCCAGAACTAAGGTTAGGAGAAAGCTTATAGTAATATGGTCTACTAAGTAGAGTTTACTCACTGAGTGTGCCTTTGGCACTACTCGTGGACCCCCCGGTTGAGAAACAAGTGATACAGAATACACCTCTCATAACTGCAGGCACAGCTAACACGGTAACCTGTTTGAAATACTACGGAGACGGAATTAATTTTATCACGCCTGACCCAAGACTGTCCACGGAAATGCGTGAAATGGGGTCGCGATTGCTTCCTATCGTGGTCTTCCCTATTCACGAATGGTAACCATCTTCACATCTTGAAGGATCCCACTTAATATTCTGTTCAGATATGCGTGGCAACTTGATCTGAGAGACAATCCCACAAGCAAACATAAGGCCTGTCTCCAGGGAAACGGGGAGGAGCCGGGAGTGTGTTTTGTTCCAGCAGGCGTAAAAACACCGTTCGCAACAGCCAGAGAGAAAAATGGGGGGGGGATATCAGTTGCTAGATTTTGGTTCTTACGGCGGTGTTGCGGAGGATTCAGATCTGCTGAGATGTGACGCGGTGTCTTTGGGTGAGTACTGCCCGACGTTTCGACGGTGCTGTGCAGCGACACGTCTCAGTAGACTGGAATCGTCAACATATGTCTTTAGCTCCGTCTTTTACTGCAGAGTGTCGCTTCGGTGTTAGGAAGGTTGGCTCCATCCTTGCTACGAAAACACGTTCGCTCTTCGTTTTTCCAACGTATGTACTTCTTCAATGTGGGCCCGGTAGCTCAGACGGTATAGCGACTGACTACGGGCTGGACGTTCCGGGATCGAATCCCGGTGGGGACGAGATTTTAACCCGTCCAGACCGGCCCTGGGGCCCACCCAGCCTCCTGTACAATGGGTACCGGGTCTTTCGCGGGGGTAAAGTGCGGTCGGGGCGTGCTTCTGACCTTCTAGTGCCGCGGTCATGGAAGGGTAGAGCTGTACCTCTACCCACCCTCTGGGGCACACCGGGCCTGTAACAGGATCACTTTACCTTTTTACCTTTATGTACTTCTTCAATGTTAACCTTTCGAGTGCCAAACTGATGTGACAATTTCGTGTGTGCGTGTGTATTTGAGTACCAAAGAAAAGTGGTGGTGCTACGTCATCACCGGCTATAGTGTCATCTTGTGCCAGCGACAGAATTCTGTAGAACTACCTGTGGCTTAGAGATAGCGTCATTAGATGACTCATGGAACAGTCAGTGTCTTCGTCTTGGACTGAGGGTTAAGTATTCGGTAATTATGGCCACGAACGTAAAACTGAATGATTGTCGTCTTATATTTCTGCTTAAAGATGATTCATGAAGTACTTGCCCTTGAAGGTAAGGTATTCCGTGTATTTTCAAGTTTTATGTCAAGAATGAATGTTTCTTTTCAATAAATACGCACATTTCTTCGTTCTGCTCTTTTGGAATAACTTCTGAGAATTCTGGTGTCAAACAAACAGTCTGTATGCTTGTCGAGATCTATTTTGGTCACTCGACAGATAATGCATAATGCGTGATATGGAACTGTGCGTCATTGCTGCGTCACAGCTTGTAGCGAATTGTTAAATGGAAGGCAGATTGAAAGATGTGGACATAATTCATAGAAGTAGCTGTCATATCGGTCCGCCGGATACTTCCCCCCTCCTCCGCCTCCTCCGACCCTCACGCTTAAGTTTTCTGTCCTTTGACAATGGGAGTGCAGTTGCATGTTCCGTTACACTACAGAGGAATTACCCGCATTGACTGTCCTAGATATGGACACAGGAAGTGTCTTCGAGGGCGGGTGACAGAGTAAATAGTTGAAAGTTTACTTCCGGGGAAAGAGTCCCCGGTATCCAGTGAATATGACGTTGGGTGGGCTCCGGAACAGGTCTGGACACTTGGTGGAGGGGGGGGGAAAGGAAATCTCTTGATCCCGCCAGTAATCGAACCACGATTCCTCGGTGTGCCTAGTCACTATCCCGGATCCCCCCCCCAATGAAGTAATGCAAGTCCGTTCGTTGTGATTTGCAGTATCAGCCCATGACCTCAGGCCTTTTCTGTGTTGGCCACGACCGAATTTCGAGAACGATTTAAATGTATTTACAGACCTCATATACAGAAAATCTGGGGTCGTAGAAACAGTACTTATTGACGCCGAGGCGTGGCATTGCGTCAGTTAACATTCATTAGTATACTGCAGAAAAGAAGATTCGCCATGTGGTAGAGGAGTAACGCCTTGTCTACGGCCCGGGATTCCCCCTGTTGGAAGTCAATTAGAATTGTACTTACACGAGTGTGCCTTTCATTCTGAGTCGAAAAACTGTCAGACGTATACGGTAGAGCTCACAATCAGAACTGCCAGTACAACGGTAGATGTAGTGTTTCAGTGTGGTTGAATAATGCGACCAAGGCTCATCGTACTGACAGCTGATACAAAATATGATGACATACGGTGCTACCAGCCTGCATAACGTAACTGCTGTTTTTATTGGGACTCAAAAACAGTCTTAGTCGATGAGATTTTACATTCTCATGGTGATAAATGTTAAGGTCACCGTTTTGTGAGATTAGGCGCCATGTAGTGTGGAAGAATCAGCTACATCCTCTTCAGGGCGATACGGCAATTTCTACCAAATCTGTACTTGGCAGATACATTTTTGTTCGCATATCACATCCTTTCCAGATTCCTACATGCATAATGTAAATTATTACATATGGCTGGGCACAGCTAAGTAAGTAGGTATGTACACAGCGTGGAAAGGTCTGCTTCAGCTTCCAGGTGTAGTTTTAAAAATGCACATTGCTATTTCACGGATGTTCATTTGTGTGGGGTACAAAATATACTACTTTTATACTGTTCGTTCCATGCACTGTGGCTATAATCGTCCACATACGTGTTGCATGTTTTGTGTGCATCTATTGATTCACATGGATAACAAAATCTGCTGCTACAAAGATAATCATAGATGGCACTGCCCAAGTGTCTGGGATTACGGTCACCATAAACACATACAGAGAGATGCTAGTAATGACGTTTGTAGATCTTAAAATTATGTTCATATCATGTGCCATGTAGTGTATGTCGATGCGTGTTTGTGAAAATAAACAAGCCTGATGGTAGGTTTGTATACAGCAGGTAAAATTTAAAGGTAGAGTGCACCCTAGAACAGACCACGAAGGCCCACAGGGGGAGTATGGGTATAGCTCTACTCCTTCTTTAACCTCGGCGCTATATGCGGTGGGTGGTCAACGCCACGCCCTGGCCGCTTTACCTCCGGGAAAGACCTGGTACCCATTTTATAGGATGCTGGGTGGGCCCCAGGGCCATTCTGAGTGAGGGTGGAAAATCTCGCCCCCCAACGGGATTCGATCCCCAGACCGTCCAGTCCGTAGCGAGTCGCTATACCGACTGCGCTGTCCGGGCCCATTTATATAGAGCAGACTGAACGGAAATTAAGTTCGCCCAACGGTTTTCAAAGTAGACCCTAACAATAAATTCAATGGGATCCTTCGAATAATATCTGAGATGAAACACATGAACGGATGGACAGACACAACATACATTCATTGTAGGCACTTTTAAAACAACGCATATATCTAATAAAAGCGAATTTAAAGACCACATTTGTTGTAGCGTCAGCCAGTCTTAAAAATCAGGTAATGCGGTTGGACGCATTTGATGTCAACGGTTGCCTCCTTCCCTCACTTCTCCTCCCCGAACACCAACATGTGTGCAGTTTTATTCTCCTACAAATGGCACAAGCACAAAACTTACTGGTTCAACTGCTCCAGTGATGTTCCAAATGCTGGCACACCGACACCGCATTGTTTGCAGTGTGTGACGACTGTTGTCGCCACTGGCACTGCCTTGTTGGTGTCATTGTTGAGGTGTCTGTCTCTTCGCCAGCTACAATACCACCCCCATTTTTGGCGCAACGTAGACCGCCTGTAAATCGCTGAGTGTTTTCGTTTATCGTCTGTCAGTTCACTGTGTTTCCACCTGTGGCGCTGTCAGCGGCTGCGGCGACCTGTGAAGTAATGGAGGTCTGAGTGAATATTAATTAGTGGGGAGTGTTCCGCTAACAAGGTAGTAAACAAAGGATAGCCGATAAGAGGCAGGTGCTCTCTTTCCTTGTCTCGCGCAGGTAAAACGTTTGTGTACACACGAGGTGCTTAGGTTCCTGTCGTGTGAAGCCTTCTGCCGGAACTCGACATGTGCCAATCTGTAGCGACTGGAGGTGAGGGCATTCTGGCATGTAAGGAAGTTAGTTTCGTGGCTAGGTATGCATCCATTTGCAAAGTGAAGTATACGGTGTCACATCTCAGATGACAGTAATCGTCACTATTATCGTCTTTTACAGATATAGAACATTTATATGAAGGTCCTGATGTCACGTGCAGAAACCCGGAGAGGTCTTTCTGTACCGTAAGGTGTTGAAATTTTCATAGTGTTGTAAGAAGGTGCAGCTTATTTTACTCTAATTTTAACATGACCCTCATTATTCCGCTTTCTTGCGCCAGAACTGACTTTGCTGGGCGCTGACGTTTCGGCAGGTAAGTCAACTACAATGTCAGGACTCTCAGTGGATATGCTATCTGCTGGACACGTGGGCGATGTGTCATTTTCCTCTCAGTGCTGCGGTTTTCGCTTGTCAATAATAATTTTACCAATTCTGCAAACGAATCTGTTTCCTTCCATAGAAGGTTTCGATATGCCCAGTTATGTACCACGGTATCACAGTATGGGGTCTCACTGTACTTCACCAGGATCGGAGGAGAGCTTTTGAGTTTTCTGTTTCTTGGACCATTTAAACATAATTAAATTTCACATAACGAAAATCAGTTTCCTGAATAAACATTCTATTATTATGACCAGCCTCGCGGTCTAGTGGTCAGAGTCTCTGACTACTAATCATGAGGTCCCGGGTTCGATTCCCGGTTCTACCGTGGGAATTTTCCCTGAAGAGGATACCCGCGGTGACCATGGTCTGGGTAGGTTAGTAGAAATTAGGTTTAAGGGCCCTCCTGGCACTCCATCCTCCTATATCACCACTCACATCATCGGGACAACGTAACCGCGCCTCATGGGCGTCCCAACCTGAGAAGTCGGTTACACCTCTGCCATGCCCAGGAGGGAAGACCACGAAGTCCGTAAAGGACATGTGGGGCATTGGGTAAAAAAAAAAAATTATTATTATTATTATTATTATTATCTCCAATTATTCCTCAATTTCTTTTTAGGCTCGCCTGCATAGTCGTGAAATGCGTTTATTACCTTCGTTATATCCGTTCGTCCGTCTGTCCGTCTCTCTGTCTGTCTCTGAGCTATCAGTGCGGCTCCAACGAGACGGACTTGCGTGTAATTTTATATTGACGACGTTTTTTGAAAATCTGTCTAGAAAAACCTAGATTTAGTTAAAGTCGGACAAACACGAAGACCTAAGTTAGTTTTAGTGTTGCCGGCGACATTAAATCGCCATATAAAAGCATTCGCTTCGAGTGAAATGGTGTCAGGATGTTAGAATAGCCGCGGACGTTACGCGAACGCGCCGCAATATTACGTTATACGTGCACTGCCTGTCTTGTCTCATTTCATCTCGCTTGTGTCTCCGTATTTTTCCTAGCGCTATGTGTGCAGATGGTACGGGTACTTAACGATCTTCGAACGGGAACTACCCGTACATTATATCCGGAAAAAAGCGACTCACCTCAATGGGGTATCGCCACCGAACTTATCCATAATTTTTTATGCTTTTTACTAAATGCCATACCAAACACATACTGACTTCTTTCAGTTCACTAAAAAGTGCACGGCAAAGTGTACTGTACATTTAGAAATCATGAAGTTGTTTGCTTTTGCATTTCTTGCTGTCTGCTTTATTCGCGTGATTTCCTTACCAGTTTGTTTTCAGATACAGTATATGTTCTTCCCCACTTCACACATCCTTCATGTGAGGTATTTAAGAAATATACCATCAGAGTGAATTGAAGTGACCTTTCTGCATACCTAGAATATCGACCAGTTCATTCTAAAGCAGGTACAGCTCAGTTCTGGTAACTAGAGACTGGATAAGCATTTAAGGAATGCGGGTAGGATGGGTTGGGTATTCGCCTGGCGAGGCTATATAGCTCACCTACTGCTGTACGTGCAAAATCACTTAAGCTTATCATTTAACGCATTAATTCAGGCTTCCGCCGCAGTGTAAAAGGGATCTGCGATGTTCTGGGATCTTACACAGCGTAGGTTGGTAATTCTGTACCGACGTTTCGGGACAACCGGTCGGTCCTATATCCAAGGGTTAAGTAGTCCTAGAAAGTCCTTATTGGACTGATAGGTTGTCCCGAAACGTCGGCACAGAATTACCAATTACGCTGCGTAAGATCCCAGAAGAGCGCAGATCTCGTCACTTCCATTGCACGCTACAGTATCCAAGTGTTCTAGCGGCCGATGCATTTGGACTGGTATTTTTCACCAACATCTCGTGCCATAAAATAGGTACTAGCTTCATACCCTGCGCCTCCCTTTTCCTTCCTCTTCCCCCACTTCTTCACCCCGCACATTTCAAGGAACACAAGTAAAGGTAAACCAATTTTCTGTCAGAGGTTTACCTTTTTTATCTCTGCTTGTTTGAGAAGTGCTAAATGAATGGCCCATCGCACGGATCTAAATAACGCATGCAGCCACACAGAGACTGCATCACCTGAGCTGTCTGTGTAACTTGGCTGCAGCGCCGGACAGTAAAAACACGATTGCGTGACACTACAAATATTCCACTCTGAAGTGTCCAAATTCGTACACCGTGTTTAGTTTAAAGCTGCTCTTGTGTCTGTTACGCCACTGAGCGACACGGTTGCTGCTGGCAAGTCTGTACAACACCGATGATAACTACGAAACGGTCATCATTTTGGCCTCCTAAGAAAATTACACATGGAACGGAAACAAACCACTTAATAATTGTAAATGTGAATTCTTTCATTAGGTGTTATTTACGAATTATAAAAGGAAAACCTTGTTTGGAGACCTCGTCTGTCCGCCTGTATGTGACCTACTATCAGCAACTAAACAGTTTGCCTGATTTTCATGAAGTTCGGAATAGGAGTTATTTTAAAAAGTTGTGAAGCTAGTGAGAGTTCCGTTAACCTTTAGGCACCATGCATCCTATATATAGGAAAGACGTACCGCTACTCCCCAGAGTACGCTTTTTATATATTTAGTCAATAAATATATTTAATGATTTTTTTAGACTTTCTGTCACCATTTTCGTTTATTCCTCCATAAAATGTCGTGTATTTCCTAATGTTACCCTTCTTGGTTCATAAAATGTTCACATTTTACATAAATGGTGTGCTAAATTGTAAATGCCCAGCTCCAGGGCCAAAGGGTTAAAATCAGGTCAGTGACAGTCGTACCTTTCTTAGGGGTGTACATAAGTATGTGCCTGTACGTTCCATATTTTTGACCGACTTTGGTGAAAGTTGGTAAGGAGATCTTCACGTAATGGCGTGCAGCATTTATGAGTCTCGTGGAAGTGGGTGCAGTGATAGCCATACTTCGGAGTGTGATTATTTTCCCTTTTTGTGTATTTTTCGTCCGATATGGACAAAAGTCGGTACAGGATATGTGCCCAAGTATTGAATCAGTGGCTACGAGTTTCGTGAAAATCGGCACAGTGAAAGTCACTTCACTTAGAGGCGTAAAAAAAGTATGTTCCCCACATTCTACATTTAGTGGGCCGGGTAGCGTAGTCGGTATAACGAGCTGGACGGTCCGAAATCGAATCCCAGTGGGGATGAGATTTTCCGCCCGTCCAGACTGGCCCTGGGGCCCACCCAGCCACCTGTAAAATGGATACCGGGTCTTTCCCCGGGGTAAAGTGCGGCCGGGGCGTGCTGCTGACCACTCACCCCCTTCTAGTGCCGCGGTCATGGAAGAGTAGAGCTGTACCTCTACCCACCCTCTGGGCCACACCGGGCCTGTAACGGGAAAACTACTTCACTTTATATTCTACATGTATTTCCTGGTGTGGGTGAAATTCGGTCCGTGAAATCTGCACGCAATGCTGTAGAAAACGTGTGAGTTTTTTTTTTTAAATCAGCGCAGGAAAGGCCGCGCTCTTATTATGGATTTCATTTACACCTCTACCGTGAAATGGTGTTATCTTTTGAAGGTAAATAATTCTTTGATAAAGTAAGTGTACAACGTCATGGTGTACACCTTGTAAAATCTTGTTAGCTTTAAGATAATTTACAATATATTTTTATGCTTCAGACTGAAGGACTGGTGCTACAGGATCGTTCCGACGTTTCGAAGTTCTAATAGAGATCTCGCTGACATTTTCTGCGTCTTTCAACATTCCTTCCTCCTTTGCGATTACATCAGTATGCTGATTTTGTTAGTTTGCTGCCCTGTGCAGTACCTTGTTTGAATGTTCGTATATTTCACAGAAAGAAAAGTTCACCCAAACATATTTATTATTATGTGTCTTGGGTGGGGTTTTAAAAGCTTAATATGCTTGTGTAGCAAATACTGTGTGTCCTTCCACAATAATTACTGAACAGTCTGGTAGTTTCCCGGCTACATGAGGTATACATAATGCCCTCCTACTGCAGGAGTGCACAACTTCGATGATACTCCAGTTGTAGGGCAAAAGGAATTCATTGCATGTGTCATCACGGTTTTTTTTTTTTTTTCCAAGAGCCGCTCCGACCAAATATATTTAGGCCCCTTTTTGTTGGGAGGTCTGGTATTGTAAAATGTTGCCCTTGCGGTACACTTAATACTCAGTAGCAGGCAAAATAGTGTATTAGTAGGGCAGAGATGTATTTAATGTCCAACGGCTTTGTCAGAGTGGCAGTGTTATGTTGCAGCGTGAGGTCAGAGTGAGAATAGACTGTAGAAAAGTTCCGCGACGATCGACAGTTGAGAGGCTGATGAGAAAGTGCAGTCTTGCCAGGTGTCCGAACGGACATGGGTCTGCCAACAGCGCCTTCTTCTGTCCAAAGCAGAATCGATCACTTCAACTTTTTTTTTTCTCTCTCAAATCTCTCAGTTATCAACCGTTCTGGACGTTTTCTGCAGTCAAATCGCTGCACTGTCATTATGATAACCGTTTTACACAAAATACACTCCCTCTTACAGCAACGCCATCTTGCTTGCGACTGCTTACTACATGCGCCGCTAGGGGCATATCCAGTATAAAAGCCCCCAGCTCTCAGACATTATGACATCATATTCATCAACATAAGTGAAACGTATGTAAAGACATAGGCATCTGCATATACCGCGTATTTTTGTGGAGACCCATTATACCTGTATATTCATCGTAAAATTTTAAAGAAGACATTTGGTAGTTTTTGTAGGCAGGAGACGAACTTGTGGACGGAATCTCTTGACAATGTGTGAAGTAAAAATAGGAAAAAATTTGATGCATATGATACACTCCATCCATTCGTTAAACTCCTTCACTCGGACCATAGAAAGACAGGTAGGAAGGACTGCTGTCCTAGACACACATCCTACGATGTACCACGCGCTGGAAAGCAAATGAGGGAACTCGGTTCTTTCTGCGGTTGTAACGAAAAACTTTCTACTCCACTCTGCATGAAGCTAGAGGCCAACGGTTATGTGTGACAGTGGTACAAATATCGACAGACATCGAGTGTAATATTAATAGGGGACCCTGTTTGCATGCTTGTGGTTATGATGTCGCGAACCACAGTCTGAGCGATTCATGGTAATAACGGGTGACGCACTTCCGCACATGGCTGTATTGTAGTGGCAACGGCCGTTGAACTGGTAGCAGCTCAGGCGACTTGTGATAACCCGCATGCAATGCCATTTATTTCTTTGTAAGTAGCACTCCAATGAAAATGGCCAAGTGAATTAGTAGGATACACGAGGAAAACAGGTCACTGAGAATTTGTTTAGCCATATGAATACCGTTCCGCAGAAGCAGAGTGTTTTTTGACCGGCTGAATGATAAGTCCTCAACGAAAATCACCGTTGAGTTTAGTTTAGCAATAACAGACAGTTTCAAGGTTCTACAATATTTCTTTGTTATATTCCAGTAGGCCTGCTGTCCAACTGCCACACAATGGGGTCATCTCTGCCTCCGCCTATCGCATATTCCTTAGCTTCATGAAACTCGTGCCTTCCTAAACTTCACGTCCGGTTGGATCCTTTCATGCCTGTTTGCGAAATACTTAAACTGCTCCCATTAAGAATAACATATATCCTGTTATTATTCACAGTCGTTACAGGACGTCTACAATCTCGTCTACGCGATTTAGTCTAGACCCAGAAGTCCAAGACGTGGAGACACAGTTGCTATATTTCTCCAGTCTTTTTAGTCCAGTCCACATGGTTCGCGCACTGGTCAGTCCTGTCAAGCGAAAATTCTGTACTAATAAGTAGCTGAATGCACAAAGGGCACCGGATTTATTTCCAGTGAATATAGAAATAATTATCTCCATTATTTGTGTATACATCTTTGTAATTCAGTGTTTGCTAGTCGTACAGGAGTTGGTGGTCTGTTTATGGTTCGCATTCTGTTTATTTTTTATTTATTTATTTATTTTTGCGATTCATATACAGTATAATTCTGTTTCCTGAACTTCAACAGCAGCCATGTGTATTAGACCAGTGACTGAGTGGCTTATCTGTGTCAAACAGCGATGCACAGCCCGCAGCTGTTTTCCGACGCACCCATAACGCTTCATTGCCTTGCCTGCAGTAACGTTTGAGCCTTAAAATACGTGAGGTGTATTCAGCGATGTATGTTAATGCCCGCTAATGCTCCACAGGACTCCATATTAGTGCTGCACAGCAACAGAACAGGAAGTGAAACTTGGAAGTTATTTTGGACTTGCAAATACGCAACCTCACCCATCATTCTGTTCTTGTAAAGACATATTAATTTTAAAACAAATATGGCCGACTGCTCACAAGTTATGAAACTGCACATCGCTATTCCGAATGTTTTGTAAGTGATAGGACTATTTATGCGGTGGCAATCAAAGTTTGTGTGGTGCCAGGACGGACACCCCTGCCGCAAGAACAAATCTGTCCTCGCACTAAATCGTGTGTGCTGATGAGGCTGTCGCACGCGATGTCCGACGATCGCCACAATAGGTCTACCTGTATACCTTACCATGTGACACGATTCCTGCCTTTCTTGTGCCCAAACCTACAGCACTTACCCATAATTATGGACATATATCGTGATTCAGTTAATGTGATGAGCTAAATCAATATATTATCTAGGATATAGTTATTTACTGACCGTGGCACTGTATATTTCTAGCGCAGAGATACGTTTTCGTGTGTTCAAGAAATGTCCTGCAGTTAGACAGTTCCGAAGTTCATTTCAAGCCAAACCAAATGAGTTCACAATCTGTTTCATCTCTAGTCTAAAACTTTCCAACCAACTTTGTGTTCACTTTCTCCCTTACGGATTTCTTCAAGTAATCGCTGCAGCAGTAGAGCAGTACACAGGGTAAGGGCGTAATTGAGAGGAAGTTCACTATAGGTCAGGTTTTAAGCCCACACCGACCTATGTTTAGTTGTTATCAACAAATCGTCCACTGTACAAAGTGTTGCTCATGAAACAACATGTACGAGTAATTGAGTTGTACAGAACGACTTGTTTGCTGTGTACGATAATAGAGTTCGAAGGTCAATGAAGTGCGCAAAATCAGAAATGACGCATTTATAAAGTCTGTGTACTTAACTGGAATATACCTTTACTCTTGTTCAGTAAAGTATGCTGTTAATGGATTTTGTTGTTGCTTCACACAGCAGTTTGTGAAGCGAGACTATGGAGGCAAGAGATATATTTTGAAGGACTGAAGGGCATTGAGTTATTACGTGAACATCACGAACATATATTACTCACACGGGGCTTTCCCTTTTTGGTGAAACCTGAGAATAATTACACATTACTGCCATATCAGTCCAAATTCTGACAGTTGTCTCTGTTGCTTGGAGCCAGACAGGGAAACACGACGACTTGAACATGGCGTCTCGTAATACACTTCAGGCAAGAAATGACGTGTTCTGTCTGACTTCAACGAGAGGAGTGTGCGGTAATATAAGCAAAAATGGTTGCCTTTGTCACATGTCTGCGTGCAGCAGGGAATAATGAAAATTGTCACTGCCCCGTATATCATCCATACACGAGTGTTTGATGAGAATACCCTTGACGTGATTGGGTCAAAGCTTTTATGAATATGAAACATGTCCCTATTCTTGTGTCTTTATCTCTCTCCCACTCGTCCGAAAGTAGCCTGAACAAAGGATAACGTAATTCACACAACTGTCAGTTATGGAGGATTTGTGAAATGGCGATTACTGGAATGACTGGCACCGACGTGCTCTGAAAAACACATTTATGCTGTATGTTGGGTCCCTTTTAATGTGATAGCGAAGTGCATGATAAGAAACAAAGTAGATATATTACATTGGATGTTCTTTAACAGTTGCTCATATTGTCAAAAATATGTATTAACTTAACGTGGGTCATCCAGTTGTGCTGTATATAAAGAATGTTACTAGCAAAACCCCGTGAACAGGATTAAAATTAAATACCTCAACTGCAACAACTTGGCTCAGCTTGCAATGTAAAGCCTTTTTTCAGACTGTTTCTACTGCAGATGGCTTAACGTATCAAGCTGCAGTACGTTGCTCCAGTTGCAATATACAGGGTATACACAAAAGAAGGCGCGGTTTCAAAAGTTAACAAGAAATTTATTTCTCACCTTACACGGGCACAACGTACACCGTCAGCAGCAGCAGCAGCAACTGTCCAAGTTTCTCATGCGCTGCCAGCAGTTCGCTTCTCATGCTTACTGCGGGGCCAGTTTCCAAGATGGCGTCGCAGCAGGAAAAGGCTTTCTGTGTGCTCCGTTTTGAGGTGTCCAGATCTGTGATTACGGTGCAACGTGAGTTTCGTG
>Ga0123355_10010286_pt1 | contig 14314 bp, 14 predicted proteins | sample TergutEmb28metaG_3_FD_89872 | JGI IMG/M metagenome (GOLD analysis project Ga0123355, IMG submission 89872) | Embiratermes neotenicus P1 segment gut microbial communities from Petit-Saut dam, French Guiana - Emb289 P1 | ecosystem: Host-associated > Arthropoda: Insects > Digestive system > Gut ...
AACATGAATGGTAGGCTTTATGATCCGCTTATTGGCAGATTCTTAAGCCCTGATCCGTTTGTGCCGGATGCTACGTTTACGCAAGACTTCAACCGTTATATGTATGCGAGGAATAATCCGCTGTCATACATCGACCCAACAGGGGAAATTGTTTGGTTTGTGCCGATTATTATTGGTGCTGTGGTGGGTGGTGTTTCAGGAGGAATAATTGCCCATAATAATGGCGGAGAATGGTGGCAAGGGGCATTGATAGGTGCTGGCATCGGTGCATTATCCGGTGGTACGGCAGTTGGTGTGAGTGCTTTGGGGGGTGGGGCGATGCTTGCAGGTGCTTCGGCAGGTGCTGTAGGAGGTGCTGGTTTTAGTGGTTTAGCAACAGACTGGAATGGTGAGGCTATGTTACGAGGTGCTACATTTGGTGCAATATCTGGGTTTGTAGGAGGTGGCTTTGCTTCTGCTATTGGTGGCGGTTGGGGTGCTTTAGCAGGAGGAGCTTCAGCAAATCTTACAAATCAGTTACTGTACAATGGCGGAGATTTTAGCCAAGTTAATTGGGCATCTGTAGGTTTTGGTGCTGGATTATCGTTTGGTATGTACCATGGTATGCAGTATTGGCAATACAAAGCAATGGGCGGTAGGCTTGGTCCAATGGATATTACTTATAGACAGTTTGCTAGAATGAACACAGCATACCAACGTTCCCGATTTTGGCAAAGAGAGTACGGAGTCGTTTTCAACAGGGATGGCTCTGCACGGCTAGTTCGAGGTAATAGATATGATGTAACGATGGTTGTAAGACCACGAGACGGAGAATTTGCGACAGCACATACTCACTGGGCAAGAGCAGGAAGAGACGTGGTCGTTAATGGACAACCGTTTACAACTGTTGGAGGATACCACTCTCCCCAAGATTTAAAAATACCAGGATTTTCCGTAGTTATAGGAAGAACAACTTCAACCTATTCTATAGGAACGGGGGTGTCTCACTTCATTAGACCTGATCCGTTTATAAGATTTCATCTATTCCCGTTTTTAAGTTTAAGACGATGAAAAAGTATTTTTTGTTAATATCGGCTTTCTGTGTGTGTTCAATATGTTTTGCTCAAAAGCATATAGATAAAGATAGTATTCGGATATGCTATAGTATACGCTCTCACCACATTGGAGGGCAAGACCATTGCATAACAATATGGTTTGAAAATGACCGTGTTTTTTTACAAAGAATATGCTACAGCATACATACCAACATACACATATACATAGGCGAATTTATCAATAGATATATTGATGAGGGGTTGAATTTGCAAGAACGGTTTTTGCCGTCAATCATGCTACATGAAAAAGCAGTGGAATATGCTATCTTACGCCATTATGAAAACAGTAATAATTTTCTAATACTGGACGAACGTGTTGAAATAAGCAAGGCTCAATTAAATGAACTCATCAAAATTATCAATGAAATCAAAGAGCATTTACCAGAGGCAAGGTTTAGGTCAGAAGAAGAGATAATAATTAGTACAGCGGGTAATATCGTTTATGTAATAAAGGACGAAACAGGAACAACTGTTGTTTTTGGTTGGCATAGACGCTATAACTATGACAGGAGTAGAGATATAGAAAAAACTTTAGGACTTAAAAGTTATATGCGTTGTCCATGCTTGGAAAAGGATTTGGAACAAATGGGCAAAAGCCAAAATAGGAGAAGAAGACTTTTTAATCGGTAATTTCTCCGTTGAGCGAAGATTGTGAGTAAGCCGTTAGGCGGCGATGGAATCCAATGTCATTCCGCTGGCGCTGACGTCCACGTCAGTGCCGATAGCAAAAACAAAAAGCGAATCAAACAAAAATAATTCAAAATAAATTGAAAGAGAATGTAGAAAAATATGAAAACTTTATGCAAGGCACTGACGTGGACATCAGCGCCAGCGGGGTAACAGGCACACTTCAAGGTTTGCATGAATTCAATCAACACAAAAGAGCAAATACTCCGCCGCCACTTTCCCCCCTTGATTTAGACAAGGCACGACCACAGCTTCACTTTTCGCAACCAACACCTACTTTTCCACTTAGTACGATGCCTTCTGTATCTACATCAACGGGAATGCCACGATTTTCACCACCAACACCAACGATGAGGATTGTTCCAAGAGCAGGTGATGTTCGAGGTTGGTATGTTATTAGTTGGTAAAATCTTAAAACAGCAGAAAATATGTATTATGATTCCACATATATGGGCAATGCAAAAACCAAGAAAATTATGAAAATAGTTTTTGTCTTGGCTTTGATAGCATCTATTTATTTTATTATGAGAAATCATGATAAAATAAATAGTATTTTAGACGATCCTGAGTATACGATTGGAACAGTAGAATGCTTTATGCCTGAAGGACGGCTTAATATGGCTCCTTCTTCAAGTGTAAGATACAGATATACCGTTGATGGTGTCGAGTTTGAAAGTACACGAAGTCTTCGTTTACCACGTGAAGGTATAGAAAAGGGCGACAGATTTATTGTCGCCTACTCTAATAAAAATGCAGAAAATAGCGTGATGTTGTTTGATTACCCGATAAAAGAGGACAGTGATTTTGAAAAATGGCTTGAGGAATTTAAGATTAATCCACCACGACTTCGTACACCTAGATAAAAATCAAAGCCCGTTGAGCGAAGATTGTGAATAAGCCGTTTGGCGGCGATTCCTATCGCCGTCCGATTATCAAGATAGATTCTATCTATCGAATCAAAACAAAAAATGATAAATTCAAAAATATATGAACAAACAAATGCAGATAAAATCTGCAATGATATTGCGACGGCGATGGGAATCGCCGCCGAACATCCACGTGGCAACATCTGCCCAACGGGGGTATTTATTTTAAGTGAGCCTAAACCGAAATATAAAAAAAACGACATTGGTATCAATGTCGTTTTTTTTGTTTAAAACTTTTTCGGATTACGCACCGAGCATCACGCGGCGGAAGCCTGTAATTACAGTATCTCCGGCTTTAGATTTAACGTATTGTGCAACGGTTTGTTTGTTGTCTTTGATGAATTCTTGATTGGTCAATGTTGACTCTTTGAAGAATTTATTCAAACGACCTTGTGCAATCATTTCGATTTTGTCTTCGGTTTTTCCTTCTTGACGAGCTTGGTCGCGAGCTACTTCTAATTCGCGATCAATAACATCTTGAGGAATGCTCGTTTGGTCGAGGGCAACCGGAGCCATTGCAGCTGCTTGCATAGCCACATCGTTGGCTGCATCTTGTGGAATATCTCCGCTGAATGAAACGAGAGTTGCCAAACGATTTCCGTGGTGGTTGTAAGCAACAACTTTTGCATCTTCCAAACATTCGAATTGTGCAAATTCTATTTTTTCGCCGATTTTTCCAACGAGATCGGTTACATGCTCTTCAACGGTGCGACCATCTGACATTTTCATGGCTTTGGCTTCGTCCAAAGATTTGGGTTTAGCTGCAACTGTTAAGTCTGAAATGTTTTTCACAAAACCTTGAAATTCGGCGTTTTTAGCTACGAAATCGGTTTCGCTCGAAATCAATACGACTGAAGCATATTTGCCATCGGCTGTGCTTTGAGCCAACACCATTCCATCGTTTGCAACGCGGTCGGCACGTTTTGCGGCTAATTTTTGTCCTTGTTTGCGAAGATAGTCAACGGCTTTTTCGAAATCTCCACCGCTTTCGGTAAGAGCTTTTTTACAATCCATCATACCTGCGCCAGTCATTTGGCGGAGTTTGTTTACATCTGCTGCGGTAATTGCCATAGTTTTTGATTTTTATTTTGTTATTAATTTCATTTTTCGGAGTGCAAAGATACGATTTTTTTTTGAATATTGCAAAAAAATCTAAAACGCTTCAAGAATTGCAATTCGCTTTTGAATGGGTGGGTGTGTCGCAAACAAACTGCTCATAAATGTTTTCTTTTGGCTCAACGGATGTTCAATGAAAAGTTGTGCGACATCTTCTCGTGTTATGGCATCTACATTGGGATTTCCGCTAATTTTTCGCAAAGCACTTGCTAAAGCATGTGGATTTCGGGTCATTTCGGCAGCTCCGGCATCCGCCATATATTCTCGCTTTCGCGAAATGGCAAATTTCATTAAAATTGTGAAAAAATATCCAACGGCTGCCACCAAAATAACAACTAACCACATCAAGGCTTGTCCTCCACCACCTTGTCTGCTTCCTCCACCGCCTCTTCTGCCCATATTTGAAAAAAACAACATGCGCAGAGCAAGTTGAGAAATAAACGCAAAAATTCCCACAAAAACAATCGAAATAATCAACAATCTGACATCTCTATTTTTGATGTGCATCAACTCGTGTGCGATCACGGCTTCCAATTCTTGATCGTTGAGTTTTTGGATGATTCCGGTTGTCAAAGTTACTGTATATGTTTTTTCGTTTATCCCACTGGCAAAGGCGTTTAACGAATTATCTTGAATCACATTTACTTTCGGCATTTTCATACCGGATTTCATACACAAATTTTCAACAAGATTGTAAACACGCATATTGTCTTTTCGTTCCAAAGGTTTGCTATGTACGGCACTATTGATAATTGATGTATTCGCCCAATAGGCAATCAAAAACCAAATAGCGACACCTCCGATTACCAAAGGGGCAACGTTTGCTGAAAAATCTTTAAGAAAAAATGTATCAAATAAACTTAATCCGGTCTCTTGAATTTTGTGTGCGTGAGCAAACAAATAAACCGCATACGAAAGCACCAGCACCAATACCGGAAAAAGTATTAATAAAATTGTCGAACGTAGATTATTTCTACGTTGTTGCGTTTGAATTCCTACGTAAGCCATTGTTCTTAAAATTTAACTTCGGGTGCAACTTCTAATGTAGCACGTTGGTCTGTGCCAAGGTCGTACATGACTTCTCTTTTAAATCCAAACATGGAAGCAATCATATTCGCCGGAAATGTTTCCACTTTGTTGTTGTACTCTCTTGTAGCGGAGTTAAAAAATCTACGAACAGCAGCCAGTTTGTTTTCTACGTCGGAAAGTTCGGTTTGCAGATGCAAAAAATTCTGGCTGGCTTTCAAATCCGGATAGGCTTCAAGCGTTACACGCAAGCCGGATAGGGCAGAGGTTAGTGCATTGTCGGCAGCGATTTTATCGTTAATAGATGTTGCCGCAACGGTTTGATTTCGGGCATTAACAACACGTTGCAACGTTTCGCTTTCGTGTGTAGCGTAGCCTTTAACCGCATTGACAAGATTTGGAATAAGGTCGCTACGCAGCTTTAACTGTACGTCAATATCGGCAAAAGCATTTTCTCTGTTGTTGCGAAGTCTGACTAATCCGTTGTAAAGCGAAATGAGGAGCAACACAAGGACAGATGCTACGATAATTAGGATTAAAGATGAGTTCATGGTGTGAGTTTTGGTTTTTACATTGCAAAGATACGAAAAAAAAACGAAACACATATCATATTTTTTTCGTATCTTTGCAGTATGGAAGTTCAAACCATAAAGCAACGTTTGGGTATCGTTACCGTGAATGCGGAAATGAATCGGGCTATCGAAGTGGCTTGTCAAGTGGCTACAACGGATTTGAGTGTGTTGGTTACGGGCGAATCGGGCGTGGGAAAAGAGTTTTTTCCAAAAATCATTCATCAGCTCAGTCCTCGAAAGCACGGACAATACATCGCCATCAACTGCGGTGCAATTCCGGAAGGAACTATTGATTCCGAACTTTTCGGACACGAAAAAGGCTCATTTACAGATGCCAAAGATGCCCGAAAAGGTTATTTCGAAATGGCCGACGGAGGAACAATTTTTTTGGACGAAGTCGCCGAATTACCGTTAAGTACACAGGTTCGATTGTTGCGTGTTTTAGAAACCGGCGAATTTATCAAAGTGGGCTCTTCCAAAGCACAAAAAACCAACGTTCGTGTGGTGGCTGCAACCAATGTGGACATTCCGTCAGCAATTTCTCGTGGAACATTTCGTGAAGATTTATACTATCGACTCAATACGATTTCGATTCATATTCCTCCGCTCAGAGAACGCAAAGAAGACATTGAGTTGTTGTTTCGAAAGTTCGCAGGCGACATGAGTGAAAAGTACAGAATGCCGGTTTTACAACTAACTCCGGACGGAAAAGAGATGTTAGTAAACTACCCCTGGAAAGGCAACGTCCGACAATTGAAAAATATAACCGAACAAATTTCTATCGTTGAAACTAATCGTGAATTATCTGCCGAAATCTTGAAAAAATATCTGCCGCCTATAGATCGAAACATGCCGATATTGCTCGAAAAACAAGGTGCAGATAACATGAGTGAACGAGATATTTTATACAGCGTTTTGTTCGATATGAAACGTGATATTATTGATCTAAAAAAAGTCATTTCCGAAATTGCCAAAGGTGATACGATAGCACATGATTTTCCGCAAGACGAGCTTCACACCATAACGCCTGCCTATTACGAGCCTGCACAGTTTGTATCGCCAACTCCTGCACAAATTTACAAACAATCTGCTCACGATGCAGAAACCGTAGATGTTGGTTTTCACGAAGTTCATGAAGTTGAAGATTCGCTTTCATTAGAGAAAAAAGAAATTGCTTTAATCAAAAAAGCCCTTCAAAAACATCACGGAAAACGCCGTGCCGCTGCAGAAGAATTAGGGATTTCCGAACGAACGTTATACCGTAAAATCAAAGATTATGATCTCGAATAAACGCATCATTTTATTTTTTTTCGGACTCTTTGCAGCTACATTGATAAGTTGCTACAGTTTTCACGGAGCATCAATTCCACCCAACATTCGATCATTTTCGGTAGATATGTTTCAAAACCGAGCAACGATGGTTAATCCGGTTTTAAGTCTTGAAGTCACCGATGGATTAGTCAATTTTATTATGTCTCGTTCCAATTTGGTGGAAGTCAATCAAGCCGGCGACATCGAAGTTTCCGGAGAAATCACAGCTTACACACTTACGCCAATGGCAGCCGGTGCCGATGCACAAGCGGCGATGCAACGATTTAGTATAACCATTCGCGTGAATTTTTCCAATAATGTAACGCCGGCAGATAGTTTTTCGCAAAGTTTTACTGTGTTTAGAGATTTCGACAGCTCGATAGATTTTGCTTCTGTGGAAGAAAATTTAATGCGAGAAATCGTTGAACAACTCGTCAACGATGTGTTCATGCGAGCATTCGGTCAGTGGTAAATTTTGTTTCCAAAAAATCAACATTACAACGCATGCTACTCCCCTATCATACGCTTGATTTGATTGAAGCAGGCTGTGATGAGGCAGGTCGAGGTTGTTTGGCAGGACCTGTTTTTGCAGCAGCTGTTATTTTTCCAAAAAGTTATCAAAACGAACGTTTGAACGACTCCAAACAACTCAACAAAAACCAACGAAATGTTTTGCGGGAAATCATCGAAACAGAGGCCTTAGCGTGGGCTGTGGTTTCCGTAAATCAAGAAGAAATCGACCAAGTAAATATCTTGAATGCTTCTATTTTGGCTATGCACCGTGCTATCGAACAATTAAAAATCAAGCCGGAATTTTTATTGATCGACGGTAATCGGTTCAAACCTTACGAAAAAATTCCGCATCAAACCGTTATTAAAGGCGACGGAAAATATCTTTCGATTGCTGCTGCATCTGTACTTGCAAAAACCTATCGCGATGACTATATGTCAAAAATTCACAATGAATTTCCGGATTATGGTTGGCTGACCAATCAAGGTTATCCCACCAAAAAACATTACGAAGCTATCGAAAAATACGGTATTACACCGCATCATCGCAAAACATTCCGATTAAATTAGGCAAATCTCAAAAAATTTCGTACCTTTGCAGGCAGAATTTGTCTGTATGAAGAAACGACTACTCTTATTTTTTTTGTTTGTCGGCTTGTTTTTGCTGAATAAATCGTGTATAAAAACGGGAGATTTTGATTTTGATGATGATGATCTTAATTTGGGGATTACCTACGATTTGGCGTTTCCTTTGGTGAATCAAACCTTGACTTTTGGAGAGTTATTGCCGGATTTTCGTGGACAATACGTCATTGCAGATTCTATTACCGGATTACTTCGGATTGTTTATCGAGAGGAATTTGAGTTTCATTTTAGAGATTTGGGCGTTTATATTCCTGATGTGTTTGTTGTCGAAAATCTTCCCACAATTCCTATTCCTCCGGACTCGTTATTTCCGGGAAATTCTATTTCACGTTCGGAAACAGTTTGGCAATCCATGACCGCTCCGGACGGATTTCGTATCGATTCTGCTCGAACACAAAACATGAATTTTTCATTTTTTATCAACACGGAAATTCGAAATCCATTTCATATTGAAATGATAGCTCATAATGTTGTTGACACTTCCGGACATCCACTCACCATTTCGGAATCTTTTGAGGGTGTAAGGGCAGGTAATCAAAACAGAACAATAGAGTTAGAACTGTCCAATTATTACATTTTTCCCGATCATTCACAACCCGAATATCCACATGCTCTCCGTTTCGAATATACCATTACGGTTTTTAGAGACACTCTTGCAACACAAACACATTTCGCAAGTACAACGATACAAGCACATTTTCGAAACATCGAAATAGAACATATTCACGGTTATTTTGGTCAGCAGAATTTGGATGTTTCGGGTTATATGGATTTATCTGTTTTCGATAGATTTCCGATGGATTTACTCGAAATAGAAACTGCAAATATGCAAATTTCCGTTACAAACAGCTTTGGAATTCCTATTTGGTTAGATGCAAATATTTCTACACTGACACACAGTCAGGAAAAAACACAACGATTTAATCAACATTTGGCTCAACGTCCAAGTCTTCTTGCAACGCCGATTACAACAACATTTTCCGAAGAAATTCAAGATTTAATCAATGTTGATGACGGCAACTTGCCTTACCGAGTAATCTATTCGGCAAATCTCACACTCAATCCGGATAATGACCCAGCACAACAAAATTTTCTTTCCGGAAATTCTTTCGTTAGAGTGGAAGCCGGTGTCGAAGTTCCGTTGCGATTACGAGTTGGCGGATTGGTTGTTTCGGATACCATTGCTTTTGGAGGTGTTCCATTTCCGGACGGCTTAGAATCTTTTTCGATTAGAGCAAATATTCACAATGCGTTTCCGTTAGATGCAACTGTTTTTTTATATCTTTTAGATAATCAATACCAAATTATGGATTCGATATGGACTGTAACGCCCGGCGAAATCACGAGAAGACCCATCGAAGTTTTGGGCGGAGTCGTAGGAGACGACGGACATGTTTCGGAGCCAACCGTTGTACAATTAGAGATTCCTTTGTCGAGCGAGCAAATTGAAAGTTTAAGCCGTGCAAGTCATATCAAAATTAAAGGCATTTTGAATACAAGTAATCACCAAAACCAGATGATTAATATTTTTGAAAACAGCGACACAGAAGGTTTTTTGAGAGTAATGATTGGTGCAAGAATTCGATTTACCATATAGTTTATGACATTCAAGTTCAGACATAGCATAGTTTGTATTGTTCTGTTGTTTTTAACAGCAATGACAAGTTATGCACAACGGGGACATACGTTGAATTTTTTGAATTTGGTGCCGCAACAAAACAATTTTAATCCGGCTTTTTACACCAATTACGACAGTTATTTTGGAATTCCGTTGTTTTCAAGTATTCACCTTCAACTACACAACGATGTGCTCTCTCTCGATGGTCTACGTCAAATGCATGTTCCCAGTCTGATCAGTAGTCTTTCGTCGGAAAATAGTTTTGGTTTGGATTTCAGTCTTGATCTTTTTTCGCACGGTTGGCGCGTTAGAGAAACCAACAGTTTTATTCATATCGGATTTGGTGTTGAGGCTTATGGTAATGCTCTTTTGGCAAGAAATTCGCTTAGTTTTTTGCTCACCGGTCCGGGAAATTTTGTTGGACAACATGATGTTCTTTCCGGAAATTTTATCGACATGAGTGCTTATGCTTCTCTTTCGTTCGGTTATTCGCACGAAATTAACGAAAGATGGCGTGTTGGCGGACGAATCAAACTGCTTTCAGGCATCGCAAATTTTTATTCGGAACGTTTAGATATTGATATCTATATTGACCAAGGACTTGACCCGAATGTTGTACCTTATACCTATTTTATCACACCGGATATCACTATAAATCAGTTTATAGATTGGACACCACGCTCAATAATTGACAATTGGGGGCTTGGTTTCGATATCGGAGCTGTTTATCGTGTTGATGATTTTATGACATTTGCCGTAAGTGTAAATGATATCGGATTTATCAATTGGGGTAGCAACGGCGTGGAACGTATTACCACACAAAACAGAGATGATCCTTTTGTCTTTTCCGGCGTTTGGCATATCGGCGATATCATCACCGATAATGGATTTGAAGTTGATGAAATTTTTTCGGCGTTTACAGATTCGTTAAGGGCATTTTTTCAACTGGATGAAACCGACACAACGTTCACGTCTTATCGAAGTCCACTTCGAACATCTTACAACATCAGCGGATTTTTTAATCTTTCCGACAACGATCAAATCGGTATCATGTGGAATTCGCGATTGGGTCAATGGCAAAGCCGATCGCTGACGGTTGCTTACACACGTTCGTTCGGACCTAACTTTCAAATGAGTATCAATAACGCCATGATCAACAACAATCCGTTTAATTTTGGAGGAGGATTTGCGTTCAATCTCGGTAGATTTCAATTTTATGCTGTTGCAGAAAAAATCAATTCGTTTCGAGTCATACATATGCGTGCTGCGAACATTCATTTTGGTTTTAATTTAGTGTTTAATCGTCCTACGGAGCGAGAATTGGTCAGAAGAGGTTTTGCAAATAGTCGATGGATTTAATTCAAAAATATTTTCCAACTTTAACCGAAAAACAAGTTCGGCAATTTGAATTATTGCCCGATTTGTATGCGGAGTGGAACGAAAAAATCAACGTGATTTCCCGAAAAGACATTGAAAATATCGTTGAAAAACATATTCTGCATTCGTTGGCGATAGCAAAAGTTGTGTCATTCAACGCCGGAACAAAAATTTTGGATGTTGGCACCGGCGGTGGGTTTCCGGGCATTCCGTTGGCGATTATGTTTCCCGATTGTGAGTTTCATTTGGTGGATTCGATTGCCAAAAAAATCAACGTTGTTTCCGAAATTTCCAAGGCGGTCGGATTGACGAATGTAGTAGCCGAACAAGCCCGTGCGGAAACATTGAATGGAAAATATGATTTTGTTGTAAGTCGTGCCGTTACAGCATTTCCGGAATTTTTGAATTGGGTCAAAAAAAACATTTCTAATGTAGGGGCGAATAATTATTCGTCCCTGCCAAACGGAATTTTGTATTTAAAAGGCGGCGATTTAAGTGACGAACTTCGTGGATTTGAACGTCAAATCCAAATTTTCGACATTTCGAATTATTTTGAAGAAGATTTTTTTGAGACGAAAAAAGTCGTATATTACAATTAAATTTCGTACCTTTGTGGCGATAAATTATTAAACGAAAAACTATGAAAGGTTTTGCCAGCGACAATTATTCGGGCGTTCATCCGCAGATTTTAAAGGCTCTTTCGGATGTAAACGCAGACCATGCTCCGGCTTACGGAAATGACGTTTACACGGAAAAAGCCGTTCAGCAATTCAAACAACTTTTGGGCGAACATGTTGAAGTATTTTTTACATTTATCGGCACGGCGGCAAATGTGCTTGGACTAAAAGCGTTGACCCAACCGTATCACGCTATCATTTGTTCGGAAACCGCACATATCCATGTGGACGAATGTGGTGCCCCCGAACGTTTTTTGGGGTGTAAACTGCTCACGGTTCCTACACTCGACGGAAAACTACGCATTGCCGACATCGAAAAATTTCAACCCTTGGTGGATTTCGAACATCACGCCCAACCCAAAGTGATTTCTATTTCACAAACCACCGAATTGGGAACGCTTTACACGCCAGATGAAATCAAAACTTTGGCAGATTACGCCCATTCGCACAACATGTATTTACACATGGACGGTGCACGCATTGCCAATGCTGCTGCGGCTTTGGATATGCCGATCAAAAATTTTACATTTGATTGCGGTGTTGATGTGTTGTCGTTTGGCGGAACCAAAAACGGTATGATGTACGGCGAAGCGATTGTGTTTGCAGATGCTTCGCTTTGCGAAAATTTTAAATATGTTCGCAAACAAGGTATGCAATTAGCCTCAAAAATGCGTTATATTTCGGCACAATTTTCGGCATATTTGTCGGGCGATTTATATTTGAAAACCGCTCGTCATGCGAATGCTATGGCACAACGTTTGGTTGAAAAACTAAACGATATTCCCGAAGTCAAAATCACGCAAAAATCCTCTGCCAATGCTGTTTTTGCGAAACTCCCAAAGGAAATTATCAAGCCTTTGCAAGACGAATATTTTTTCTACGAATGGGACGAGCAAAATTGCGAGGTACGTTGGATGTGTTCGTGGGACACCACCGAAATGGAAATTGAAAATTTTGTATCTTTAATCAAATTTTTAGTGCACAAAAAACAATAATTCTTATCTCACGCGCAAACGTTGTCCCGGACGAATAATGGCGTTCGGACGAATGTTGTTCATGCGTGCGATATTATTGACAGTTGTGCCGTATCGTCGGGCGATAGCACTCAATGTATCGCCACTTCTGACCGTGTGAAATACAGCACGGTTAAGTTCTCTTTCTATTTCAATGTATCGAAAATGATATTCCGACAAATACAATACCGGATTTCGCAATTCGTGGGTGCGAAAATCAATAATATGTGCAGGATCTATCGGAGCACCTAAATATCGCACTTCAAAATGCAAATGAGAGCCTCTCGAACGCCCAGTGTTTCCACACAAACCAATCAATTCTCCGGCTCTGACTTGTTGTCCGGGTCTAACCAAAAGTCTTGACAAGTGTGCATAGTACGTTTCCAAACCGTTGTGATGACGAATCACAACAAAAAGTCCATACGTCGTACTTCGACGTGCAATTCTAACCACGCCATCAAAAGCCGAAAAAATAGGGTCGCCGGTTCTACAACTAAAATCTTGACCGAAATGCATGCGCCATCCTCGTCTGCCAAATCCTGCCGTAGCTCCTGCACTTGGCCGGCAGTTACAAGGATGTGCAAAACGCTGAACACCCCAAATCAAAGGAATCGGAGTAATCCCTTCTTTGTTTGAAAAATCTGTTCTGCGATAATGTGTGTTGTAAAAACAAAACGAGGTGTATCTTGCAAAAAAATCGATGTCGCCCTCGTCGGATTCCCAAAAATTATTTGCAAAATTTATACTGTCGTTCAAACTTTCACTCAAAAAAACACGTTGTGTTTCTTCACAGAAGATTGCTTGTGCAAACACTGAAATTCGCACAACACAAAGCAAAATAATGAGTGATATTTTGAGTTTGATCATTAGTTAAATCTCGCACGCAGATGCGTTCTTCGATAATCTTTGTTCGGATTATGCCTTAAAAATTCGACGATATTATCAACCATAGAAACGCCTGTATACCGCGAACGATCGGCAAATTCCGTTAGATATGTTGAAACTAAATAATTATTTAAAGCTACACGATATGTTTTATTTTCGTCTAACGGTCTTCCGTTCAGATACGTGATGGTTTCAACGCGGATACTGTTGCCGGGCATACGTCTTGCCGTGTATTCAAAACCGCCGGGAATCGCCAAACAAACTTGTCGTTCCATAAATTCTGTTTCGATGAATTGTCGAATTTCCGCAGCCGTCATGTCCACAACGAACAAACTATTTCCAAACGGCGACAAACGCAAAATATCTCCGTACGTTATCGCTCCGGCACGCAAATATTCGATTCGAATACCGCCACAATTCATCAGTGCAAAATCTACATTTGGAATCGTAAGTGCCGCATCGGTTATCATATTCCCCAATTGATTCAGGCTCGGAATGTCGTATCTGAGCGTTACAAAAGGACGTGTCAGCTGCGGATTATTTTCGTAGTTTCGAACTTTTTCCAACATGACGGAATCTATCGGACCGTCCCAATTTCTCATACTTATCAACTCCGAACGGATTGTTTCGATAACACCTTTTCGAAGAAAAATTTTTGTTTTGTTGGCATATCTTGCATTTCGTCCGGCTTGAATAATCGGCACTCCGTTTTGAATCAACGGCTCTTCAAAAACACAATGCGAATGACCTCCGATAATTAAATCCAACTCCGGCATGACATCTGCTAAAAGCACATCTTCCGATGTTCCGATATGGGTTAGTGCAATAAATACATGTGAATTTCTTCTAAGATATCT
>Ga0123355_10010288_pt1 | contig 14313 bp, 7 predicted proteins | sample TergutEmb28metaG_3_FD_89872 | JGI IMG/M metagenome (GOLD analysis project Ga0123355, IMG submission 89872) | Embiratermes neotenicus P1 segment gut microbial communities from Petit-Saut dam, French Guiana - Emb289 P1 | ecosystem: Host-associated > Arthropoda: Insects > Digestive system > Gut ...
GCGTGTGTGTGGTGTGTGTGTGGTGTGTGTGTGGTGTGTGTGTGGTGTGTGTTTGTGTGGTGCGTGGTGCGTGGTGCGTGGTGTGTGTGTATGTGTGTGTTGTGTGTGGTGTGTGTGTGTGCGTGTTGTGTGTGTGGTGTGTGTGTGTGGTGTGTGTGCGTGTGTGTGTGGTGTGGTGTGTGGTGTGTGTGTGCGTGGTGTGTGTGTGTGGTGTGTGTGTGGTATGTGGTGTGTGTGTGTGTGTGTGTGAGCACAACGAAACCAAAAACACATTCTTCTTTCTGTGCGTATGTGTGTGTGTGTGTGGGGGGGGGAGTGCTACAAACCTTCAAAGCGGAAAGCCACGTGTATTCCCTGAGATATGATTCACGTGACAGACAGAGCTAGAAATTTAACATTATACTCGTGTTAAAATAGTACACTAAACCACCATCTTCTAGTAGAACATGAGTAAAAAGGCAATGGGATTCAAAAGCTTGTCTTAGGGCAGATTTCGAACACAGGTACTTGAAGATATAAAACATAAGTTTTAATAATAATCAGCCACAGCGTTTATACTTTACGTGATGTTTACATTAGTATGTCTGTCCAGAGTTTTTAACGATATCATTGACGTGAAAAATAAAATCTTCCAATCATTATTACTTGGTTAAAAAACAGGAGAAGTCCGGACAAGAGTATTACATGGCTGTGCGTGTAAACATATAATGAGGTGCTGAAATCGTGAAGGGAAACAATTCCCTTCTTCAGATAAACAGTATTTATAAGGCGACACACGTAAAAGAGGGCGCGTGTGGGATGATGAAAATCGGAAGGCTTCGTCGTAAAATTCAACGAGGTAGAAAAGTCAGTGGAAGATATTGAATACGCTTATAAGTAAGTCTATGTTGTATACTGGTAGACCCTGCGAAACTGATAGTCTGCCAGACGGAGGAAGAAGACCCCGCGCTATAAGGAACCCGAAGAGCAAATGCCATATTTTTAAGGGCAAGATTAACCCAGTCCACCCAGTCACACTGTAATTATAAATCTCCCATTTCTACTTTTGGTCTCCCGGATGGTCTCTAGCCTCCAGGATTTATACTAAAATTTTGAAGGCATTTCACGTCTAACACATGTTACATTTACGCCATTCTCATAGTTCTTCATTTGTTCACACTAGCTATACTTAATGAAAACCACAATTTGTGATAACTCTGACTGCGCTGCAGTTCATGACAGTTTCGCTGGCCTGATACTTCTTACTCTATCCCAGATCCAGATAATCTCCTCACGTTTGCATTCTTAAACATCGACCTGTGCTCATTTTACAGACAGATTAATTTTTCTTTGAGAGTCACATGGAAATATACCAACAAAAGAAAACGTGAACGAAATGTAAAGCGTAGAACTGGTTAAATAACATGTACAGCAGAAACATTGTAGTCAGATAAACTTAAACCACGGTTCGAAAACCAGTAATTTGGACTAATATTATTGTATAGAATTTTGATAGCTTGTGCCTTCACCCTGCTTTGCTTAAAGCATGGGTGGTCTCGTACCCCCGGCCCTTCCTCGTTATATATCCGCGGCTACGTTTCTAAATTACATATATATATATATGTGTGTGTGTATATATATCATCATTATAAACATCAAAGATTGGACCCTTTGATCCGTCCCGTCTCCAAAGTTACAACTGCTCTCTCCAACGTTTCTTCGGTCTTCCAGTTGTTCTCCTTCCTTGTGGTTTGTAGTAGTATGATTTCAAAGGAATTTGGTTTTGTGGCATTCTTTGCAAGTGTTGAAACCAGTTCCGTCTGTATTCATCTATCATGTCTAGTATGCCTGCAATCTGTATTTCACGACGTATGTACTCGTTTGTCTTGTAGTCATAAAGGGTGTATCCTGCCAGAGGTCTCAATAACTTCATTTCTGCCGCTTCAATTCTTCGTCTTTGTGAGGCTGTTAAGAGTCCAATTTTCTGACCCATACAAAAATGTAGGTAAGTCTACAGTGTTGTATGTATATATATATATGTATATATATATATATATCCTATAAAAATTACACAATACTGTAGGCGGTTAAGTATTTCACTGACTGTTGACAATTGCGCACTTATGACTTATTACGCACCAAGTAGTGGTAATTTCTCACCGCTGTTTCGGTATCAAGACCCTGAAGTGGGACCGATAGCTTGTCCCGAAACGTCGGTAAGGAATTGCCACTACTCGCTGCGTAATAACTCAGAAGAGCGCCGTTCTCATCTTCCTCGCAGCGGAAACCAGAAATGTAGCATCACTTACTGTTATTTTTTTTCCACGAGCGGGCAGCGAACCAGCCGACAGTAACGGGTGTGGCCATTTGCCATAAGAAGCTTGGATGCCCACGGCCTAAAACATTACCACATCACGCCTGTTCGTATTAATCATTACGTCACTACCCAGTGTGCTGTTTAACGGCGTGTTCATGCAGTTGCCGATTACTGTAGATGATAGACGAGGGAAGTGGAATGTCAAAACAGAATATTGATTGATGCAGGATGACACATGCCACCTCCCCCCCTTTATTCCACCTCATATTCAGAGACTCACGGCCACTTGAATGCTCCATTATGTTGTGGTGGAAATACAAATGCAAATCAGACTCAAAATCTCATTTCCTGTGCTCAATATTATTAGGCACACACGCATTCTTACAGTATCAGAAGCTCACAATCGAGTAAGGCACATGCGTTATTGTTTCAATGCAAATACGTCATCATACCACAAGGCTGTAGATCGCATTCAAAATGGCGTGCGAAGTTCGCCACACCGTCTGGGATAAAACTACGTATTGAAGAGCTTCAGGATTTGTACTGTTGACCACATACTGCAGGAACCAGCACCATACATCTCGGAAAGTGCATGTAGTACACAGGAATGTCAGAACTAGAATGTTCTTACTCGAAACCCACAAGAGAGAAATCTGTTTGCATAAAAAATAATATTGAAATGGAATTTGAAAGATATGTATTGGGATAGCACGAACTCCATGTGGCTTGTACAAGGCTCAGTAACGGATTTTTTTGAACATGATAATAAACAGCTGGGTTCTATACGAATCGGTAAATTTTTGATCGGCAAACAACCATGAATTTCTCAACGACAATTTTGTTCCCTAGAAAATTTAAGATTCTTCTATCATAAGTTTAGAAATGGCTCAGAAAACCAGAACTTCTATACGCTAACTGTGCTTAGGGTTTGATACAGTCTTTGAAAATAAAGTTGCGAAGAGGGAGGGTAGCAAACTCAGGGACTGAAACAGACCATACCTGATGGCAAACTGCATTTTATAGGCACTAAGAACTAATGTTACGTAACAGAACGTCTTTAATCATCTCACACATCATCAATGTTTAAAACAGCAGCCTAAACCGCTGCAGAGTTCTGTACAGTACAACTCATCAAATTTCGGAAGGCCCAGAAATTCAGTATAAATAAATTGAACTAATTTTGTCCCATTCTGTCAAGAAAGGATATTCTACTGTAGTCTGGATGTTTTCAATTTATTTATTTATTTATTTATTTATTAGCTTATTTAAGTAAACTTCCATTAACAGGCATATCATGAGAATAATATAAATATAACAGCAAAAACTCTCTGGAATCAAACCCCAAACTGCTATATGTGAAGAAGACACGGACATAAATACGAAGTATGACATTAAAACATCTTTACCAAGAATGGCACTAATATCTTTAAACCTTTTTTTTTTTAATTGTTCCCGCGAAACCCAGGTTTGAGAAAACTGCTCATATGGTTTCCTGGAAAGGATGGATTGAAATGAAAAGTTACTTAAGAGAAAATTGAATACTCCCCCTCTTCGTCTTGCATATTTTCTCTCTGAAAAACCAATTTCGTGCATTTCATAACATCGATGGTGTATTATACTTCACGTAAGGCAAGAGACTTCAAATCTCATTACAGGATATGCACTAGCGTTTCTAAATACGCTCTTGAAAAGAACATTCGGAAAGCAAGGTCCTTCCAATTTGAAAAGGAGGTCCGCTAGATGCAATGCAAGTAAATAACACTCATTTCCTTTGCGAACTTCGTTACAGGACACGACAGCCAGTACGTCATTTGAACTCCAACTCTGCAGATCTCGATTGCACCAAATGCCCCACGTTGAGCGAGCTAATGTAATCTTCTTGCTGCTTCCTTTATTGCAGAAAGAGAATGAGAGATCTATTCACCTGAATGCTTTTGTTTTCTGAGTGAGAGAGGTAGATGGTCCTTTTATCTAAAACGCTGGAGCGGTACTGGGAGTTACAATGTTGGAAAATAATTACATTAGCCTATCCTGTCCCTATCTACCTACCCATCTTTCACTCCTTGTAAAATCAAGTTTTCGACACCATTAAGCTAATTAACACAGCTTATACAACAGTATAGTATGTTACGTCAAAATCTTGGTTCAGTCTATTTTCACTTTGACTGTATCGACCTTGTATTATCTATGCGAAAGGTGTTAACGACGCTGAAGATAAACTGCTAGATTAAATTCTCATTCAAATTTATACATAGATTTCAAAAGAAATTAAGTGTAGTCTCGTCAGATTGCATTATTGTAATGATGATAGCTACAATGGCATATAGCAAATATGACTCACCATTTATGCTTACTAAGGCAATACCTCAGGATCACAACACTATAATGTATTTTCTGAAAACAGATAACTCACCCGTCACGTAAATAATGGATTCAACAAGCATAGTGGTCGTCGAGTCACTGAAATCTATTCAAAGGCGGATGCTTGTGCTATGCATTACAAGGGTGCAACTTTAAGAGAGTCAAATAAATATCTGGCCTTGAAGGAGGAATACGCAAATATACATCAGCTACAAAATTCTGTGTGATGTGCACATGCAGTGAAATACTCACACATGAATTCGGAGAATCTTTTGGGTACAACTGTCTGTGAACATCCGAGTTACTTAATTCCGAACGCTAGGGGATGGAGCCACTGTGAACACAATTGCTTCTGAACTAGTCAAACAAGATAAAATACCGTATTTAGAGGAACTCAAAATCGACCCCATCCTGAGGACTGTGTATCCGGTATAAATTCAAATCTTTCTTGTTTTTAAGCTTTCGCCGTGTTCTAACTTTAATTTTTTATTTTGGGTAATTCCCCGGCGCCTGAGTTCTAATTGCCGACGTTTCGGAACTCACTGTTGGTTCCATCTTCATAGACATTCGCCTGTCTATGAAGATGGAACCGACAGTGAGTTCCGAAACGTCGGCAATTAGGACTCAGACGACGGGGAATTACCCAAAAAGGAACAAATTACAAATTCACATCTTGTTTTTAATGTTATTAATCCATCCATGACGGGGTCTCCCAAGAGAATACCTCCAGTCACTTTCCATATTCATCATTTTCATTAAATTACCAATAGAGTATACATGACATCTGTAAACCATAAATTTAGAAGCTCGCCTTCTTCCAATGTTCTTCGGCTCCTGGTATATTATCTTTCTTGGGGTTAAATACACTCCTCAGTAACACCCTTAATAGCAAGCATCTCGCCCTTAATCCCTGTTCTTGTCTCAAAATGATATAAGACGCTTCAGTTCATATAAGTTACTTTAAAACAGCGGACTTCAATCCTACTTGACGGTTGTTTGACCGTGCATCTTCCTTATGAAATAAAGTGAAATGCCAACTTGATGCAACTAGGTAATTTTATTGATGTATTTTTAGCTCGACATGTTTAGGGTACATACGCTCATCGTCAGGAGCATTAGATGGTGAGTTGCAGCATACGGTTTTCTGCACCGAGTTTTTGGATGGATAGTGATCTTGAGAGCCGCTGCGTAGGTCGTGTGTACGGTGCGGATGGTGCCGTGCCGTAAGACGGAACGGCACCATCCGCACCATACACACGACCTACGCAGCGGCTCTCAGCACAACCACCTATCCAAAAACTCGGAAAACCATATGCTGCAACTTAACATCTAATGCTCCTGATGATGGGCGTATGTACCCTAAACATTTTGAGCTAAGAATACATCAATAAAATTACCTAGTTACATCAAGTTGGCATTTCACTTTATTTCAATCCTACAATCTAATCCAGTTCTTCCAACTTGCATGAGCGCCTCTCGTCAGGAGAAATAACCCAACAATATTTACATACTTCGTGACTTGGGAATATTTTATTCATACGGAAGATTTTGGAACGGTAAATTTTACTCTTCATAAACCCACTAACATTACTGCTTCTAAGTGAACCGATTTTCGCGGTCGGCTTGAAATTCATTTGCACTCCATACGTTTGCACAGAAAGATTTTAAAATTTGTTCATGTAGTGTTTATAGAAGTAATCATATTAAATAAAAAGAGTATTAGTGCATTTAACCTAACGTTATGTATCCTTTGCAATATTAAATACTTACACTTATTTTTGTCTTTTCTCTGGAGATTTAAAAGGTTACTGTTTATTTTGCAGTAATTTTACACTCACTATTTTTATTTTATAGTTTAACACTTATGTGTTCTGTTCCTATTTCTGTGATGATTACATGGTTAGAGCTTTCAAAACCGAACTTTCGTTTGTGAGATTTTAATATGTATATATTCAGCAATTTATTTTTGTGTATTTAATGTTTTGTTGACTTGCATCGTGATATATCCGTATAATATGAACCAATAAGATGCACTATTTTCTCATCATCATCATCATCATCATCATCATATTTCTCCATGGATTAGGTCGTTTGACCTGTTCCAGCATCGACGCATTGCCATCGTTTCCTGGGGCGTCCACGGTCTCTTCTTCCTCGAGGTTTGTAGTTGAGGGCGTGTTTCGGGAGTCTGGTGTTGTCCATTCTTTCAAGGTGGTTGATCTAAGTTTGTTTGTATTTGAGTCTCGCGTCTTGTATTCCAGAGATCTCTAGTTCTTTCCTTATGACTTCGCTTCTTATTTTATCCAGTCTTGTGTATCCTGTTACACTTCTTAGAAAGCGCATCTCTGCATCTTCTAGACGAGTCACGTATCTCTTCGTGGTTACCCATGTTTCGCTGCCATAGAGTAGTGATGGTCTAGCTACAACTTTTATTTGGGTATCTGTACGGCACTATTTTATATTAATTTATTTCAATAGTAAGCCTCTACAGGTTTCGAGCAGGCTTATTGCTCATCATCAGGAGGATCAACTCTGTATAAACAGCAATTGGTACAGTCAACCTAAGGCATGACTGTACCATTTGCTGTTTATACAGAGTTGATCCTCCTGATGACGAGCAGCAAGACTGCTCGAAACCTGTAGAGGCTAACTATTGAAATAAATTAATAGAAAATAGTGCACCCTGTTGGTTATTGTTATACGGACTCTTTGTATAATCAATTTCGGTTTACGTCGGGGCATGCAAGTTCAGAACAGTCACATCAAAGTTTCATTAAACGACATCATATCCCTAACACAGTCCTTTTCCCTTCTGATCCGACTTTCTTACACAATAAACTTTCCGCCACACGCCGATAATTTGCACACCTTTCAAACAGAACAGATCCTCCTATCTGACATTCTGCGCTCCCGGTAAATTCTATATACACTCAGATACTTTTCTATTTATTGATTTCTAAATATTTTGCTGAAAGATTATTTGACCAACCTCAAATACCACCCTCTAAGACTTTGGTCCAAAATTTGTTGGTCGTCCCGATTATTCATATTCAACATATCCGCTTGCACCTTATATTTCCGGAGGAATAATCCTCCTTTACTGCGAATGCAGTGTTATAAAGTTACTAAATTGTTGTTTTATTACCAGTGTTAAGTAATGTATTTAAACGTACTTTAAATAATAAAAGCAATGGTGTGTTAAAGTTAAAGATACATGTGAAAAATTGTCTTAATGATTCTGAAGTAGTGTGTTCATTTTAATTAGATCCACAATACGCATACGATTGCTGTTTACTACAGACTTTACACAACATTTATCAAATAAACACGAACTAATTAGATCGTACATGAAATTATTTAATTAACATTACATATATTAAAATATGCCTATAGGATAATTGCTAGAATTAATAATGTATTTTGAATTTCGATTACTAATATTAATAATTAATAATTTGAAGTTGGCCTGATGTTCGGAGGCGAAATAACATTACACAGCTACATTTCAAACCTACTCAACGCTTCGGATACCGGCTAGCAAAGCTTAGGTTTAGAAACACAAAGCTTGGTTGAAGCTGTAATGAAACTGCAGTAGATGATAAGATGTACCAGTTTCAACGTAACTTCCCTTAAACTGAATAGAAAGACGTGGTTATTGAAAACAGTTTCCTATAAACTGGAATTACTTACTTACTTTCTTTCTTTCTTTCTTTCTCTCTTGTTTAGTCTGACGTCTTCTACTTATTCATTGTCAGTGTACAGGCTCCTTTTTGTACTTGATCGCAATCAATGACGAACGCAAACACACATACACACATTATCGGTAAAAATCCTCTGGACAAGGATCAGCATGTCGCAGAGATCTCATTTAAAAGAGCCAGACTTCCATGACCCCGGCGGGATTCGATCCGGCAATTCCATCCGTCAAGCGGCTGCAGACCTACACGTTAGACCGTGTAGCTACCCGGATCGGCACAGTAGTAATTTCGCTAGGTTACATTCCGACGAAGAAATTACATAATACGTAATTTATAATTACGTTGACTACGAGCTGTCAGTAATTTGAGAAAAGAGGGTGACATAAACTGAGAACTTACACGTATGTGATTCCTGTAAGTAGAATGACCCTATACTTGATTAAATGAACAGTCTTGTTGGAATCTTAGGTTTTATTAAGTTCTTGTGTAGATGGCAGTGACCATGGTAACGAATTTCGCTGAAGAAAAAATTATCCACTGATGAAGGACATAGTAACATGAAGCTAAATATCGCGGTTACTACATTAGCTATAAGCGAATGGTGAGAACGTATGTTGCAAGAGAGAACTCTATTCCTTCCCTCCCACAGTTTCGAAACTTGTAATAATAATGCAGGGTAAACGCAGATTTGCCCTTGTGTTTAGTACCACGCCAAGGGAGATTAGGAGGTTAAGCGCCAGGAATTCTTAACTCCGACGGTGAAAGGGAGGGGGCTTGTCAGTTCCACGCCCCCACAAAAACCGACCTCGAAACCCACAGAACAGGAGGCTGGATTGGCCCCAGACCCAATCTGTTCTGGTGTGCACGTGACTTCCCCGTGGCTTTCCGGGTTCAAGGCGGCCAAATGCAGACTCTATTGCCAAACGAAAACAATGAATTTAGCAGGAAGTATAATTTCGCACGCGACTGCGTTAAATGACGCGCACCCTAAATTGCCTTCAAATGATTAATTACAATAAAACATAACAAATTCAAGTCATAATTATTATGACAATTCGGATTTGTCAGTGAAGAATTGTACTTCGAATATCAAGTAATATATTAAAATTCCCAATAGGCATGACACCGTAAGGACTGAAATTTTATTGCATTTGTATTGGAATTTCATCACTTTCACATTATCATCAATCATATCTTCCTCCTCCATAACCTGTAAACCTTTTTAAATGTTTTTTTTTATTCAATTTTTGCTGCCAGGTTAAAGTTTATGTATCGATCCTGCTGCTTTGTGAGCAAACGAGGAAAAAATGATAGAGATGTCCTTGCGTTCCCTGCCGGCATTCTCACGACATTCACTAGGGAAATGCATAGTTATTGCAAGAGACGTAGCATTTCGTAAGTGTTCAAGGATATTGGATAGCTCTGTTGTGGAAAACCTTAAACTCACATTCACAAAACAAACTTGGGAATTCAGAAAATCGTCGCCTGGAATGTGACGCTTTTTTGTCCAACCTCTCGGAATAATACGCTACTTCCTTCGTAGGGGTACAACAGTAGGTAGGCAGCATATCCCTCCTCTGACGTTTGTATCTATGTAACATAAAATATGGAGTCACATCCAAGACAAAAGTAACTTTACCTCACCATGGTGAGAACTTAAAATCTCAGACTGAAGAATTACTCTCTGGAAGTCTGGTTCAGTAGCTCTTCTTATTACATCGAGATAATTTAGATGTTGTTTATCTACAACGTACACTTCATTTGGGGATATTGCTGCATTCCTTTCACAAAGTAACATTCAATTAGCTATCCTTATTCATATAATTCCAATAATATTGGCAGTGTTCTTCATCGGTCTTGGTGGTTCATGATTAGCATGCAAGTTAGTATTCAGTGAGTTTTTGTCCAAATCCAAACTTCTGTCACTAATATCTGAAATATTAAGGTATAAAAGAATGCAGCAATACAACAATAATTAATCCCTGGAATACGGGAAGTACATATCATATAAAAAAATTGAAGTATATTACCTACATCTCAGAAAATTAACATAATTACACAATTTTGGCATAATTAGCAAAATATTTAGGACACAATGAATAATGTTGCACACTAGAACAGTCTCTCGAGGCCTATAATTATCATCTAGCATGCATGTAAAAATATTTAATCTCTCACTTTCCAGCTTCCTACAACGGACATAAGAGAAACCCCCCCTCCTCCCATTATTTTATGACATGTACTTCCTAAAGAGAGAGAATATCGTGTTTGCATTACAAAGATGTTCTTTACGCTAATAATTGCTGTTGTTGTAACAATTAAATCGAAACGACAATAAATGGAACGGAAGAAAAATCCAGAATCCTTGAATATACTCGTAAAAACCAGCAATACGTGCAGAAACACTGCGCTTTGAAGGCTAAAAGAGTGGGATATTGAATGGAAACCTAAAATGTCACAGGCGAGGTGATCTTAAATGACATGCTATTCGAACTGGTTTTGTGCAGTAGAAATCTTATTTCGAAAAAAAAACATTTACTCTAATTATGAAGAAACTTGCGGCTTTTTTTTGGAAGTAAGAAGTACATTCCATCATATGCCCTACCGCATACAATTTCAGTCCAATCCACGTCTCCATAACCTGTTTGTCTAAGACCACTTTTACGACACAGAATTCATACTAAGTTTAATATGAATTTATGAACTGTCCGAAAGCTGATACAGAGTTGCACGCACATAGTGTGAATAATATGACGTCAACATCAGCAAACCCCTTCTTATAAGATGAAGAAGTGTGTATAAACAAATAAATTACAATTAATATAGCTCAAACATTACTAAAACATAGAAGTAAAGAATCCGTCAAATCCTGGACATAGCATATGACAATAGTGACCCCGGCTGACAAGCTGGCAACCCAAGTAGGTCAAACACAACAAAGGACAAATAAATGTATCCATACATCTTATCTTTATCAGATACGCGCAAAAACAGACCGTCAATCATGTGGAACAACTTCACGTTCCATGAGAGTGGTTATCTTTTTCACGTACGAACCATGAAGCAAAAAGAACGTACAGCAATATTACTTTAGCCCATTATCCTTACTTCACACAGACAAGTGTGAAGTTAGTATCTGCGCAGTCAAATGTTCACACAGTATCGAACTGAAAGAAAATGAGAATCGCGTGTTCGAATCCCTATTGGGATTCTGATATACACCACGAACCCCGTGCCAGTAAAGTCTGTCGGACAATTCGATTTCCCATCGAAGATGTTTTACAGAATCTCATCATTGCACCGTGCATTTCGTAAAATCACTTAAACTATTAACCAAGAAATGCACCTATATAACTTTCACTTAAAACACTTTAACCACTCCGACATGTTTCGATCTTTTCAGATCATCATCAGGGAGTTTCGTCGTTCCTTGCTAAACTTATTGCATATTCACGATTTAGTTCGTTTTTGTAAACAAGGTGTTGTGGCAGCATATCATGTTGTGTAGGTATCTGTTGTTGAGAGCGTAGTTGGCTAGGTGTGCGTCGTATGCTGCGTAGTGAGTCCCTCGCTATGTAGCATACGACGCATTTGTTGGTTAATAGTTGAAATGTTTTACAGATTTAGTATTAGAAACCTATTTATTCATAATCCAAACAGTGTAAGAAGATCGCCTACGTAAGTTAACATAGTGTCGACTTTATGGTTAAAAAGTTCAGACAAATTACTTCTCAGATACATATACGAAATCAGACGCTCGATAAATGTGAAAGTGTGAATTTCTATTTATTTTATTCTAACACAACTGTTTAACATTTGTTTTTAATGCTGCATGTTTAGATTCAACGAACCGTCATCGGAAAATACTTTACAAAAAAAATTAAAAAATGTAATTACAATTTTTAACGTGCCCAAGACATGACGTGTATTACACTTTTTGTAACACACAAAATAGTAAAATGTGGGGTGATAGGAGTTAAAAAAGGGCCTGCGAAATGTCAGTTCTTTACCTTGGAGATCAAGACTTAATCACAGAGGACGTGTAAGTAGACTGCGGGATGATATACGAACATATCCTAAAGAAAGGGTGGTATATAAATTGTGGAATAAATTGTGGAATGCAGACAACAACCGCAAAATTTTAAGCTGAAACAGCATCGAAAAATAAAAGCAGATTCTAATCGAAACGCTTCAGGATAGAGTTAGGCCCCCTTGGGGTGTGTTACGAGCAACGTGCACGACGGCTGGAATCGGCCCAACTTACAGATACATTCTATCACCTGATAAATGGAACGTAATTTACGGACATCTTTAAAATGCTGTATAAACAACAGAACAGCCTACTTGGTCCAGCTGACTACGTTGACACTCTGCCCACCAAATCGACTGCATACAATTCTGTTAACCAATTTCAGCCTTTTAAAACCTGCAAGGAGCTTTATGTACCAACAGGTTTGACATTTAAAAATTCTACATGGAGAGTATTCAGATCAAACAGCGACTTTTGCCTTAAGCATCATTAAGAGTTTGGTTTTTATAACCGACGTGCAGAGTGTTTACAGCGCGGTACGGACTTAGTACTTATATAACACAGATACGTTTCATCTTTAAAGGGTTAATTCATGACATTAGCATCGTTAAAATTATGAAACGTAACTTAATTGTAAAAAATGAGATCTCATGTTATCAAACTCAGGTTTGTATCTTTCTTTTTGTGTTTTATTAAGCGTTAGCCTGATGATGACCCTTTATGGAGGAAACAGTGGCTATATACCAAAATATAATTGTGTTAACTCGTCTCATTTATTTCACTAATTAAGCCTATTAGTCGGGACTCGAAACAGATATTTCAAGGAAGGGAGTAGGTTGGGTTGTCGGTGTGCCAACTTGCTTGGTGTTGGTGGCAGAGTGCTGCAGTAACAACCTTTGGACTACCGCTGTCTCTGTCGCGGGTCACGGCCTGGTATTTGAATGGCGCATCGCTTAATCTTCTCGCCCAGCTGAGAGACAGGTGCAGGTGATTAATGCTTCAGTTACCCGCCCACAAATTTCCCTTGCAACTGGATTGAAAGCTGGTGTCCCTCTGTTCGAATGATTGAACTTTTCTTCCAATGTTAACATTCAGTCGTGGTTTTCATTTATCCGATCATCTTTTTAAACCACGCCACGTCCGTCTTTGTTGTCTGTAATTAACCCATGTCAATAAATATTATATTAATAGAGGATATTCTAGTCTATATTTCGTCGATTCCTTAGTAATTTGCACCTAGAATCTTGATGTAGCTGTAACTCTGCTCATATTCCCTCTTGGGCATACTCACTGTCAGGCCCACCAAAGTTCCAAACCGAAGAGGTGTTGATAGTTTTTTATTTTATGTGGGACATGCCAGAATCCAATATTAAATATCACACTTACATATTGGTTACGCTGACTGACTATTTCGCTACTGAATGTCGGTATTAATAGGCGAATGTAAGAAAATGACCAACAAATATAACACGAATGACATCGTATGAGTCTATAGCTAGAGATTATTAATAATATTATTCAAAGCGTCGAAATCTTCAAACGCCAAAGCGTAAATGTTGTACATGGCATAGAGCTCTACGCGTTTTTGACTTGGTCACTAGATGGACGACAGCTCAGTAAAGGCATTTCGTCTGCTTTAGCCGGTACCCCTCAGAATATTTGGTGTAACTCTTAACATTTATCAACGACTAAGCACGTCACATCAAACACACGCCACTATTTACCATAATTTACACTATTGCTAAATCCTCCGTCTTTACAGAACAATACGACCAATGTGGTAATTCAACAGAATAGTCGCAAGTTCCTGATGATGGATATATTAATGTTCGAAACATGTTGAGCACATAAGAAGTGAAATAAAATAGCAAGTGACATCAAGTTGGTCTTTTATTCTTCAACTATCACAATGATGCACGGTCCAATAA
>Ga0123355_10010289_pt1 | contig 14313 bp, 11 predicted proteins | sample TergutEmb28metaG_3_FD_89872 | JGI IMG/M metagenome (GOLD analysis project Ga0123355, IMG submission 89872) | Embiratermes neotenicus P1 segment gut microbial communities from Petit-Saut dam, French Guiana - Emb289 P1 | ecosystem: Host-associated > Arthropoda: Insects > Digestive system > Gut ...
ATCGCCTCCCGGTCCTCAAGCGTAACGATAGCCGATATTGTCAAGGAGGATATTTTTCATTTTCGCCAGCCTCTTGCCGGTCTCGGCTGCACCGGCCGAAAATCAGGCAGAATCCCCCGCCCAGACTAGTGCTCCCCACTCCAGTCAAAGGAAGCCTGAATGTATTGGTGGAGTTGAGCGATGGTGGTCTCACTGGTGTCGCGCTTCTATTTAAATGCGTGGAATTTCTCCAACTTTTCTTTTTTGTCTTCAACAAGGTCCACGCATTTTGAAAGGGGCGCCCTTTTATAATGCGTGGACTACCGTAAGGTTGAAGATCAGTCCGCCACCTTAACCTGTTTAATCCGGGCAGATTTGGAGCCGGAATGTAGCGCTTTGCGCGCTCACATCAAGGAGGTTCGACGCATGGAAAACAGTGCGGTATTAATGGCTATCCTTACTCAAATTGCTATGCTCATGCCGATCATCGTCGTCTGGGCGATCGGTATCATCCTGGCGTCAGCGCGATGGAAGCGACATCCGCGGGTTTCGCAATTCGCGCTGATCGCTTTCGTCGTGATGATCGTCACCAGGGTCCCGGCCAGCGTCCTGAATATATGGCTGCCGATAACGATGGAAAACAGCGGCTGGGCAATGACGCGGATCTCGTTGATTCTCGGCGCCATCGGGATTGTTTCTAAAGGGATCGAGGCGGTCGCCTGGGCAATGGTTCTATGGGCGATCTTCGGTTGGCGCGCCCAGCGAAAAAGGGAAAACTCATTCCCTCCGGCTTTCGGCAACGAGGCACGCGAACCAAGCGCGACGTCGGGATTTATACAAGGATGACGTATCGCTTCCTCAGGCCGATTCTATGCCTGAAGTGCCAGGTCCACATCAAAAACCGAGATTCTATTGCGTCCCTTCGCAGATTCCTTGTTACCCCCACTAGAAATGCGTTGAATATGCTGGGAAATGTTCTCTAAGGAGGAGAATGGCCTACTGGCGGGTCCGCGGTCTACGCAAATTAAGGGAAAGCGACAGCATATCTTCCGATCTGATGGGGACACGAGCAGGCAGGCACCCATGGGTGCCAACAGGAATTTTAGAAGCGGACCGCGAATGGAGCTTCTCTGGCGGAAGAGTGGCCGGGCACGGGACTGAGAAAATAGCCGAGATATTTATATCCCTTTGACAACACTCGCTCAATGCGCGGCGCAGACGGTCCCCGGTTGGAGGCCGGACCGCTTGACTCTGGGTCTCCGCATACCAGACCAAGCCTCCGGTCCGGATTCCCCACATAGACTTCGTACGCCTTTTCTTCGGGCCCGCAGCATGGCACACACCAGAGTGGACTTCAATCTATCTCCAGGTGTAGCAAGGTATTGGACCTTGTCCTTTACCCGTCGAGACCAGAGAGTATTTTACCCCCGAAACACAGAGCCGGGATGTCCTCGAAATTCAGAGGGGCACTTCGGTTGCGACGGAAACGTTCAGGGCGTTTTGCCCGCGATAGACTGTTGCAATGACCACCACGACCCTCAACTCCCTCGCCCGCGCTTCCTCTGCCTACCTGCGCTCGGCCATGCACCAGCCTATCCAGTGGCACGAGTGGGGCACGAAGGCTTTCGCCTTAGCGAAGCACGAGAACAAGCCTATGCTGCTCGACATCGGCGCGGTGTGGTGCCACTGGTGCCATGTGATGGATCGCGAGTCCTATGATGACCCCGAGATTGCCGCTATTGTGAATGAACACTTCATCGCCGTGAAAGTCGACCGCGACGAGCGTCCGGACATCGACAGTCGGTATCAAGCGGCGGTGCATGCGGTCAGCGGACAGGGCGGGTGGCCGCTCACCGCATTTCTCACGCCTGACGGCAAACCGTTTTACGGCGGCACATACTTTCCTCCCAACGACGGCTATGGACGGCCGAGCTTTCGCCGCGTGTTGCTGAGCATCGCGGCGGCTTACAAAGAAAAGCACGGGGACGTCGTCGAGCAGGCGGCGATGGTCGAGAATGCAATCGTGCAATCAGAGTCGTTTCACGGGCGCAGCGGGCGGGTCTCCGCCAACGTCATCACCGCCATTCAGGAATCCGCGTTTAAGATGTTCGATCCGCTCCATGGTGGATTTGGCAACGCCCCGAAGTTCCCGCACCCTTCGGCGCTCGATTTATTGATCGAGAGATATGCCCGAGCGGAAACGGGCACGGCCCCTGGGGGGACGAGCTCCCTTGGCCGTCCGACGGAGCCGGGCTCGACAGCGCAGTCCGCTTCGTCGAGAAACGACAACCTTCGCAATCTCATCGTCAGCACTCTGGCGCACATGGCCAACGGGGGCGTCTACGACCAACTGGCCGGAGGATTCCACCGCTACTCCGTCGACGAGCGCTGGGTCGTCCCACATTTCGAAAAGATGTGCTACGACAACTCGGAACTGCTGAAGAACTACGTCCACGCCTATCAAGCTACAGGCGAGAAGTTCTTTGCCAGCGTGGCCCGCGATGTCATCCGCTGGATGGACGAGTGGCTCAGCGATCGCGACCGGGCCGGCTTCTATGCCTCCCAGGACGCAGACATCAACATGGACGACGACGGCGACTACTTCACCTGGACGCTCGATGAGACCCGCGCGGTCTTGACCGAGCAGGAAGCGCAGGTCGCGTCGCTATACTACGACATTAATGAAGTCGGGGAGATGCACCACAATCCCGCCAAGAACGTGCTCTACGCCCGTGCTCCCATCGACGAAATCGCCCGCCGAGTGAATCTCGCGCCCGAGCGCGTCCTCGAACTTCTGGCCTCTGCGAAAAAGAAAATGTATGCCGCGCGCCTCCAGCGCCCGACCCCCTATGTCGACAAAACCGTCTACGTTGGATGGAACAGCCTGTGCATCTCGGCGTATCTGGAAGCCGCAAAGGTACTCGATTTGCCCGACGCCCGCCGATTCGCGCTCCGCTCGCTGGATCGGGTTTTGGCTGAAGCCTGGAAACCACGGAGTGGAGACAGGACTACCGGGAAAACCCAAGACGACTCCGCGGCTACACCTCCCGCTTCAAAACTCCTGCACGTGGTGGCCTATTCCGATCCCCGGGCCGAGCATCGCGAAGTCGCCGGCTTGCTCGACGACTACGCCTTCACTGCGCTTGCCTGTCTCGATGCCTACGAAGCCACTGCAGACCTCAGCTACTTCAAGTTCGCCCGCGACATCACCGACGCCATGATAGAGCGCTTCTTCGACCCAACCTCCGGAGGCTTCTTCGACAGCGAGCCTGAGTCGGACGGCAAAAGCCTGGGTGTGCTCTCTACCCGCCGCAAGCCGCTGCAGGACTCGCCAACTCCAGCCGGAAATCCGATGGCGGCCATCGCGCTCTCGCGGCTGCATCACTACACGGGCGATGCCGGCTATCGCGACAAAGCCGAGCAGACCCTCGAAACATTCGCCGGCGTTGCCGAACAGTTCGGGATTTTCGCGGCGACGTACGGTGTTGCAGTCATACATTTCATTGAGAGCCCGACGCAGGTCGTGGTGATCGCTGGTGAGGAAGGCAACTCTGCCGCAGACGAACTGCACAAGGCAGCAATCGGCCCGTTCGCATTCCCCAAAACCACGCTGCGACTCGCCGCCAACCAGGCGGTCCCGCAGAATCTTCCACCCCTCCTGGCAGAGACGATCCCCAATCTTCCCCAACTGAACTCCGGCCAGTCGTTCGCCGTCGTCTGCTCCGGTTCCACGTGCCAGCCACCGGTGTTCAATGCCGCCGAACTACACAGCGCGCTGTCGCACCGCACCTAGCTTCACAAGGATTTCCGCCAGACCTTGTTCAGCGCCTCGGGAGTGTCAACAAAACAGGCGAGGGGCCGGCGGAAACGCCGCTGAGCCGTTGGCCACCAACAACCGTTTTTCGTGAATGCGCTGGGACCGCAACGACCGTTTCTTCGTGGGAAACGTTACCAACAGTAACGAGCGGGACCACCCCTCCCCGAGTGAGCCCGCTCGATGGGATCAATGATTCGCATCCCAGTTCAGCAGTCACTCTAAAGCGGAATCGGAACTCTCGAAATGCCTCGAAAGTGGAGTGAACTGGCCCAAAGATGTTATGCGAGACAATCAGTAGTACAATGCTTGCCACTCGTGTTGCCTCGTTGACTATGAGGACAAGAAAATGAATGTACCATTCCTTTTATTCGTGATCGCAATTCTGTTGGTTGCGATCTTTTGGGAATTGTGCAAGATCAACAGCCGCCTCAAACGCACACTTCCCACCACGCCACTCAAAACCTCAGAAGGTCTGAAATTTCATGTGCAAGGAGAAGCCAATGACCCCGTTGCTGCGAAACCTTTGGGTTGAAGAAGAAGGTCAGGATATCGCTGAGTATGCCGTGATGTTGGCCGTGATTTTGGTACTGGTTGTGGGCACAGTTCGCTTAATCGGATCGAGCGCCAACACGGCATTCTCCAACGTGGCCAGCTCGCTCCAGTGAGCCTCAAGCAGCGCGTCGAGTAGGTCGCAGATAACTGCACCACGCGGACCGCCTTCCCCCCTTCGGCCCGCATGAACAGCAATGGCTCCTGCCTCGGGTAAAGGCCTGAAAAACAATTCGCAGTCCACACAGGCGAATCCTGTCGACGGCCGTTAGCCCAGCCGACGCGCGCTTTACGCTCGCCCAATTTTCGCCAATTCATCGTGGCGGTTCATACCTTTGTTTTTTTTTGAGTTCCCGCCGACCGCGAAGGCAGCGAAGCGGTGGCCAAACGCCTGGATAGACTTGACCGTTCGGGGTTTGCGCGCAAGAGAGGCTGACGCCCCGGGCAGGGACACAGGTGAACCGTGGTCCTCGCGGGTGGTGGGGCCGCGTTCTACGCGTCGGGCATCGAGTGGATATACGCGCGCATCATACGCACTTCATCATCCTTCTCGTCGAGATCGTGCAACAGGATGTCGCGCAGCGAAACCATGCCGACCAGATGTCCCTCATGACACACTGGCAAATGCCGGAACGCATGCCGCCGCATCAGCGCCATACAGCTTTCCAGATCCTCGTCCACGCTGATGGTCAGCGGATCGTCGGTCATCACCTCCGCCAAACAGGTGCTGCGCGCATCGCGCCCTTCGGCCACGACGCGGCGCATAAGGTCGCGTTCGGAAAAAATCCCCACCAGTTTTCCGTTGTGAACGACGGGAACGGCGCCGATGTTGCGCTCGACCATCTCGCACACAGCTTCGAGAACCGTGTGCCCAAGTTCCGCCTGATATGTGTCCTGACTCTTGATCAAGTCGCAGATCCGCATTTGATACCTCCCGGCTTACAGAATTCCGAGTTGTCCAAAAGCATCTACCGGGGCGCGAGTATATGCCCAAGTCCAGATGAATTGAAAGCGAAAAAGGTTTGAGCAAAACGAAAAACGTACCTTACGCGGACCATCCCGGGAAATCCACTGACAAGATTTGACAGTGGCCGGTGGAAATCGCCTCCGCCCGGGCTCGTCGTGTTCGAACCGAAAACGGCACCTGGGCTGGTGTGGACGCGTCCCGTTCGTGGCAGAGCAGATGCTCCCGGTCGGCAATCACCGTTTGAAACAAGTCGCGTTGGGCGAAACCAACGGCTCGGACGGAGAGCTCGAAGTTAACCCCTCCATCAGGAATTTGGGGCCTTGGCCTGGGCCGCCTCGTTCCCCAAGAACAGGAAGTAAGACGAATTCCATAGTGCCGTGGGAACGGTCCCGCGGGGGCGCGCGGTGATGACGATGTTGAACTCGTCGGCGGGCCCGGAACTGACTTCGCGCAGCAAATCCGCTGGCTTCTCGTCACTCTTTGTCGACTTGCTGCCGACCGGTGCAATCACCGCCAGCCATGCCAGAAATTCATGCAGATCACGCGACCGTGGACGGCCCGGAATCAGAAACGATACTTCCGCCTCCTGGGTCGAAAAATGCCAAGCCAGAGACGCCGCCAGGTCGATCGCACGCTCGTAAGCTTCGTCGGAGACCAGCCCCGCTTCCGGGTTGTCGAAGGTGATGCACAGTTTGCGCTCATCCTCGCGCGCAAACTCGCGCACCTTCAGCGCCCCCGATTTCGCCGTCGCTTTCCAGTCGACATGCCGCGCCGAGTCTTCCGGCAGGTACTCGCGAATGCGGTAAAGATCCGATCCGCGCCCCCGCACAAAGCTCTCCCACTCGCCGCGCACCAACGGCAGAATCTCGAATACTTCGTCGGTCGGCTCGACCCGCGGATACACCAGTACTTCCCGCCGCAACGCAATGTGCCGCGTCTTGGTGAGAAACGCGAATGGAAACCGCGTCGCCAGCCCAAAACTGTCCTCCCGATACTTCCCGCGCCGGTCGAACTTCAACTCCAGATCGGCGCTCGTCTCCGAACCCGGAGGAAGGAACGGGAAGTAAGCCATCCCCTGAAATATTCCCGGAGGCGGAGGCAGCACCACCACGCGCCGCAGCCGCCGGTCCGGTAACCTCAACCACTGCTGCTCCTTCGGACGATTGGACGGAAACGCAAACTCTGCCGCCTCCCATTCCCACCTCTTCGCCGGCCTCTTCCGCTTCTTGCGAGTCGACACCACCCGCACCGAAAACGACGGCAAGTAGCGCCGCGGGTTGTGCAGCACAATCCGCCCGCGCACCGGACGCCCGGCAAACATGTGCTCCGGCAGGCGCACGTCGAGCTCGAGATAGCGCAGCACAACGGCCGAAACCCACCCGGAAACCAGAATCGCCGCGAGCATGGCCGCGACCACAATGTAGAGAAGATTGTTACCCGTGTTCAGCGCGGCAATGCCGATCACCAGCGTGACCAGCACATAAATAATGCCGGCCCTGGTGAGGTCGTAGTCAAAGGATTCGCGCAGCCGTTCCACGGCCACGCGACGAGCAAGGTAAGGCACCGTCACCAGCCCGACCAGCGTCGCCAGCACCAGCGAAGTCGATGCCAGAATGATGGTCGCCCAAAGATTGCCGGCATCGCGCGAAATGGTGGAGAACAGGGCCGCCCCGAACGCCAACCCGAGCCCGACCAGCGCCAGCAGAAACTTCATCCACGCTTGCGCCGACGCCGATTCGAGCCAACTGGCCACCCGGCCGGCCCACGAAACCTCAGATTTCAACGGATTGTCGATCGACGAACCCACTCTAGTTCGAGCCTAACATCCAAGTGACAGAACGAACAATAATCGTTCACTTGCGAATGGAAGGTTCGTAACCTGCGCCAAAGCAAGGTTTCAAAGTTTCAAGGTGGCACCATGGCAAGGCGGTCATAAGACTCAAGGTTCCCGTCATGCCGAGGCGGCTTGTCAGACTTTACGCTCAAGACCCTGACATCGTGCCAGCTTGACACGATGTCATATGGCCAGGTTTTGAGACATTGAAATGCTGGAACCATGCTCCCGGGCATCTTCCGCTCTTCATCCCGTTCGCAGTCTTGGCGGCGGGCCTCGCATGGGCCGAAACCCCGCCCCGTTCGAGGTTCAATTGATCGACCGCGCGCGGAGGACAGGCAAGCTTCGGCATCGGAGAAGTCATCCCGATCGAGCTGTCATTCGCCGATCCGTCGCCCAGGGCCTGTCAGTTCGACAATGCCACCTCCGACCGCAGCCGACGACTCCACGAAGATGAATTTTCCATCAAAACCCGAGACCGGCTCGGACGATCCGCTCAACCTGTGCTTCCAGAATGGCGCCCCACATCCCCGGCATCGAATCGGATTGGGGACTTCAGCTTCGCTCGGTGTATCCGTGAAATTCCTGGCCAAGTTTGCTGGCTGACACCGGGTCCCGAGTGCCATTGACGAATTGCGAAGTTCTATCTGCCACAATCTTGTGCTACGCTTTTGCCGCTTCAGATCCTCTTATCCCAGGGAAGCCTTTTCACAACCTCGAACGCAAGGAGATCTCCATGCCCCTCAGCAAGCGCGCAGCAGCGGAATTCTTTGGAACCTTCTGGCTGGTCTTTGGCGGGTGCGGCGCCGCCGTGCTCGCAGCCGGGATTCCCTCGGTCGGCATCGGATACGCCGGCGTCGCCCTCGCCTTCGGCCTCACGGTACTAACCATGTGCTACGCCGTCGGCCACATCTCCGGAGGCCACCTAAATCCCGCTATCAGCCTCGGTCTTGTCGTGGGCAAGCGCTTCCCTGCTTCCGATCTGCTCGCGTATGTCATCGCGCAGGTGTTGGGAGGAATCGCCGCAGCAGGCGTGCTGTACCTCATCGCCAGCGGCAACGTCGCCTTCGACATCCACAACGGATTCGCCCTCAACGGCTACGGCGACCACTCGCCGAATGGATATTCCCTTCTGGCCGGCTTCGTCGCCGAAGTTGTGCTGACCGCGTTCTTCCTGATCGTGGTCATGGGCTCGACGGATAAGCGCGCTCCCAGCGGATTCGCCCCCATCGCCATCGGCCTGTGCCTGACCCTGATTCACCTCGTCGGCATTCCTGTGACGAACACGTCAGTGAACCCGGCCCGCAGCACCGGCCCCGCGGTCTTCGCCGGGGGTTGGGCCCTGCAACAATTATGGATGTTCTGGGTCGCCCCCCTGATCGGCGGAGCCTTAGGCGGCGGAATCTACAAGGCGCTTTTCGGGGATTAAACCCGCAGCCAGGGATCGACACCGATGCCGGCGGCGCAGGGATTTCTGACCAGCTTCCCACCCTCTGGAACGACCAGGGCTTGTTTCTATTTGTGGAAATCGCTGAGCAGCGGTGGCGAAAGTCCTTACTGCCTCCTGACCGCTGACCAGAGCTAGTACGCCGCCAGTTCCTTCATCGCCAGATACAGATCATTCGGCTGAGGCAGGATGGCATCTTCGAGAATCGGCTGGTAGGCGACAAACAGGTCTTTCGCCGCCACGCGGCGGACCGGGGCGTCGAGCTGGTCGAACAGCTGGTCGGCGATGCGGGCGGCGATTTCGGCGCCGTATCCCCAGCTGAGCGTATCTTCGTAGGCGACGAGCGCGCGGCTCGTTTTCGCGACCGACGCGGCGATCGTAGCCCAGTCAAACGGATTCAGGCTTCTCAAGTCGATGATTTCGACTTTCACTCCCTGCTCGCGTTCGAGTTTTTGCGCGGCCTGCAGAGCGCGCGGCACGACGGCGCCGTAGGTAATCACAGTCAAGTCCGAGCCGGGATGAACGATCTTCGCCTTGCCGAACGGGATCATGTACTCCGGCCCGGGATAGGCCGCGCGCCCAAACGATTCGCGATAAAGGCGCTTGTGCTCGAGGAACAGGACCGGGTCGTCCGAACGGATGGCCGTGCGCAGAAGTCCCGCGGCGTCGAGCGAGTTCGACGGGAACAGCACGCGCAGTCCGGGAATATGCGTGAAAATGCTCTCGCCGCACTGCGAGTGATAAATCGCGCCCCCAGTGAGATATCCGCCAATCGCCACACGAATCACCACCGGGCATGAGAACCCGTTGTTCGAGCGCCACCGGATGGTGCTCAATTCGTCACGAATCTGCATCATGGCGGGCCAGATGTAGTCGAAGAATTGGATCTCAACCACCGGCTTCAACCCGCGGGTGGCCATGCCCGTAGCGCGGCCGACAATGGCGGCCTCGGCCAGCGGCGAGTTGAATACCCGGTCGCTGCCGAATTCGCTTTGAAGACCAAAGGTAAGTTTGAACACTCCGCCTTTGCCTTTCACGAGTTTGCGCTTCAGGTATTCCTCGCGGCTGGCGTCGGCCACGTCTTCGCCGAAGATCACGATGCGCTCGTCGCGCTTCATCTCGTCGCGCAGCGTGGCGTTGATCAGGTCGGCCATGGTTTTGGTTGCGGGCTTCTTGCCGTCAGGCGCGGCCTCGCCGTTTGCGGGCTGGGTGTCAAACGCCGACGAGGTCGGATCGATGTCGGGCGAGTAAACGAATTTTGTTACCGACTCCGGAGCCGCAGGCAAAGCTTCCAGCGCCCGGTCAACCGCGGCTTGCAGTTCGGCTTCAACTTCCTTCTCGAGCTGATTGATTCCCTTGTCATCGAGAATGCCCTCGCGCAGCAGGTACATCTGCGTGCGCGTCACCGGATCGCGCTGGGCATCGCGTTCGCGCTCGGCGTCGGGGCGATAGAGCCGTTCGTCATCGGACAAGGAGTGCGAGTACGGACGAATCACGTGGGCATGAATAAACGCCGGCCCCAGCCCCGCCCGGCAATGCTTGGCCGCGCGCTGGAATGCCCCGAAGCTCGCAACCGGATCCGTGCCGTCGACTTCCTCAAAATGAAAGTTGGGGAATCCTGAGACCAGGCGCGAGATACTGCCGCCTGCGGTCTGCACTTCGACCGGAACCGAAATGGCGTAGCCGTTATCTTCCACGCAAAAGATGACCGGCAACTTCTCCAGTGCTGCGGCGTTCATCGCCTCCCAGAATTCGCCCTCACTCGAAGTACCATCGCCAAGAGAGACGTAAGTGACTTCGTCGTTCCGGAAAGAAACGTTCTTGAACTGCCGATAATCGAGCGCCGCCTGCGCTGCTCCCGACCTGGGTGGCCCGTTGTTCTCCTCCTGGGCGAAGCCCGGGGCATTCGGAATCTCAGCCGCCTTTGGCCGTCGCGCAAAGTAGCGTCCACCCTCGGCGCAACCGACAGCCTGCAGAATCTGCGATCCCGTCGGCGACGACTGCGTCACGATGTGCAGCGAGGGATAGCTCCAGTGCGAGGGCATCTGCCGCCCCCCCGAACTGGGATCGTCGGCAGCACCCACTGCCTGCAAAAACATCTGATACGGTTCAACACCCAGCGCCAGACACAGGGCGCGGTCGCGATAATAAGGATAAAACCAGTCGTATCCGGCCTTAAGCGCCAATCCCGCCGCGGCGCCGATGGCCTCATGCCCCGCACCCGACATCTGGAAAAAGATTTTCTGCTGGCGCTTGAGCACGATCTCCCGGTCGTCAATGCGACGGGAGGTGTACATCACCCGGTAGGCCTGGATCAGCTGCTCGCGGGTAAGGCCTCCGTAGAACTTGTTTTTCTTTGCGCCGTTGGCCACAAGGGCCAGCTTGAGGTCGGTTTTTGTTGTCGCCATCCGCTTCGTTACCTGTTTAGATTCCCACCAGCGCGGCCGGGATTCCGATCAAACCTGTTGGATTGTAAATGCAAACGAGAGGTTGCGGAAGCAATGAAGCGGTAGGAAACAAAAATTACTTTGGTCAGACCACGTGACCGCAATTACGGGTCCATGAGGCGAATCCCCCAACCGACAGCAGAATGGGGAGAGGGGTCCCGCTACAGATTCCTAGAGTCCCCCGTCGCGGAAAACATCTTCGCCTATTTGGGCGACGCGCTCGGCGGACTTGGTTCACCATTTCCGTTCATTTCGGCGGCCAGCGGCACGGAATCCATGCTCGCGAGGCTTGCGGCGCTCCCGCCCATTACCGGACGAGGGTTCGTCCTGAGGTCGAGTTTGGTTGCCGGCAATGCTGGGGTGTTTTCCTATTCCCATTTGACCATGGAAATCCCTTAAGCTTGATCCGCCACATGAGCTCTGCCCCGCCAGCCAGGATTCCGAACGCCGCCGAGACCGTACCATCGGCCTTCGCTGCCTTCGTCTTCGCCGTGAAGGCGTGGGTTCTGCGAGCGCATCGTGGCGTGCGAAACCTGCTGTCGCCTGTTTCCCGTCACAAGGCCAACGCTCGAGCGGCCCTTCCCCTACAGATCGCCGAGGCAGGCACTGCGCTGTGGACGAGCGAAAGCCTGGTCGAGCGCTCCCTGCAACTGGGAAAGGTCCAAAACCTGCGCATCGCCGCACGGGCCTTGCATGGCGTCGTCGTTCCTGCGGGCCAAACGTTCAGCTTCTGGCGCCAGTTGGGCCCGGCCACATGCTGGAAGGGTTATGTCTCCGGACGCGAACTGCGCGAGGGATGCCTGATTCCCGCCATCGGCGGCGGGCTGTGCCAGCTTTCGAACGCGCTCTACGCGGCCGCGCTCCAGAGCCGCTGCGAGATCATCGAGCGCCACGCGCACTCCCGCGTGGTGCCGGGTTCGGCAGCCGAAGTCGGCCGCGACGCCACCGTGGCGTGGAACTACCTCGACCTGCGCTTCGGTCCGCAGCAGGACATTCGCATCCACGTGCAACTCAGCCCGCAGGAGTTGACCGTTCGAATCCTGGCGGCGCGGCCGGTGAGCGCCAACGCCTCTCCTGCCACTGCGCCCGGAATTCTTCCCCGGGTGCCGAAGCCGCTCGCGCACACCTGTACCGATTGCGGCGAGAGCGACTGCTTTCGCCATATGGAGCCGCATGCGTCCGGCAGCGTCAGGAAGGCATATTTGCTCGATGAGTGCTGGCCGGAATTTCTGGCCTATGTGGAAGAGCACGTATCGCCTGACGACTTCGTGGTCGCGCCGGCGCTCTCCGGGCGATACGGCAGCGCACGACAGCTCGGCGCGAAGACGCATCTGCACGCGACCTCGATGCCTGCACTCTGGCGTGCGATCCGCATGCGTATGGCGCCGAACGTGCCGCGCCGTTTGCAGGCGCAACTGTTTGGCTCACAGCACATCGCCGGAGCGATGGCACGCGATCTGCCCTTTGAGGTCACCGACGTCGTCGTCGCGCAGTCGCTGCTTCCCTCCCTTTGGCAGAGCGCCATGCTCGCCGGGCGTACGTTCGAAGTGCTCATGACGCGCATGCCGTTTGCGCGCCTGCATCGCCTGCTCGATGACGCCGGGGCGCGCAATCCGGAACTCAAGACGCTGCGCGAATACCGGGCCCCTCGGGCGATGATCGACGCCGAGCAGGAAGCTCTGGCGTCTGCTCAGCGAGTAATCACGCCGCATGCCGCGATCGCAGCACTGTTCGGCGAGCGCGCGCTTCAGTTGCCGTGGTCGATACCGAAGGTCGCGCGGGTGCGGCGTGGCCGCATGGTGGTTTTCCCCGGACCAACCGTGGCGCGCAAAGGAGCGCTGGCGTTGCGTTCCGCGCTCGTCGCGCTGCACTGCGATCTGATGATTCTTGGACGGAACCTCGAACAGGCGGACTTCTGGCAGGGGGTCCGAGTCCTGCCTCCGGCTGAACAGTGGCTGGAGCGAGCAGCGGTCGTGGTGCAACCGGCGCTTGTCGAAGACAATCCGCGGCCCCTGCTGCGCGCCGTGGCAGCCGGAGTTCCGGTCATCTGCACCAGCAACTGCGGTCTCGCCGGCCTGCCGGGCGTGACTACCGTGGAGTTCGGAAACGTGGAGCAACTGCGCACCGCTCTGACTGCCGTTCTGACGCACGGGAACGCCTGCCTGGGGGTTTCTAATCAGTGACTTTGGACCGACTCCCATCCAGCTGCCAGGAAATCGCCGACACCAGGATGCGCGATGGCCACCGCGGAGCGGCCGGGTGCACGGGGCGCGGGCGATTTGTTCCGCGTGCGAGTGCTATTCTGAAAGTCGATGATTCGCACGCTCCGCTCGTTCGATCCGCACGCGATCAAGCTGGTGATCTTTGATCTCGACGGCACGCTGATTGACTCGCGCCTCGACCTGGTGCACTCCGTCAACGCTGCCCTGCGGCACATCCGGCGGCCCGAACTGCCCGAGAATGTCATCGCCAGCTACGTGGGCGACGGCGCTCCCCTGCTGATTCAGCGCGCACTGGGCGGCGAGAAGGTTGACGAGGCGCTGGTGCACAAGGGCCTTGAGTTTTTTCTTTCTTATTATCGCGAGCACAAGCTCGACCACACCACGCTGTATCCGGGAATTGCCGACGCGCTCGCGGCAATTCAGAATTCGGGCAACGGGGTGCCGCGCACAATGGCGGTGCTGACCAACAAGCCGGTGAATCCGTCGCGGGCGATCGTCGAGGCACTCGGGCTCGGGAAATTTTTTTCGCAGGTCTATGGCGGAAACAGCTTCCGGACGAAGAAGCCCGATCCCGAGGGCGCGCGGCAGTTGCTCGCGGAATCGGGCCTCGATCCCCACCATGCCGTGATGGTGGGCGACTCGCACGTCGATGTCGAAACCGGGCACAACGCCAGCTTATGGACCGTGGCCGTGACCTACGGCTTCGCGCCGCACACGCTGTCAGAAACGTCGCCCGACGTAACGGTGGATCTTCCGCAAGAGCTGGCAACAGTTTTTTCCCGCTAAAGCCGGCAACGCTTGGAGCGAGCCGGCAGATTCTTTCAGCGGCTGAATGCCGCTTGCCGGAGGCACAACCTGAGGCAGGCAGCGCCGCGACTGGCGCAAGCCGCCGATGTAAACTTGAGCCACAAAACTAAATTACTTATTTTCAACAATATATTTAGGTCGTTTTGTTGCAAAAGTTTAAGTTTAAGCTTGCCATGCCTGGAAAATGCCGCGGTTGCTTCTCGAGCACGTTGGCGCCCAATTGCCGGTCGTCCGTTGGATGGCG
>Ga0123355_10010290_pt1 | contig 14313 bp, 9 predicted proteins | sample TergutEmb28metaG_3_FD_89872 | JGI IMG/M metagenome (GOLD analysis project Ga0123355, IMG submission 89872) | Embiratermes neotenicus P1 segment gut microbial communities from Petit-Saut dam, French Guiana - Emb289 P1 | ecosystem: Host-associated > Arthropoda: Insects > Digestive system > Gut ...
GAAAATACCGGACCCTCCACCTTTTTTTGTGGATCTGTGAAAACTACTAATCAATTTGAATTGGTCTATGTGGATACTATTTTTTTGTTCAAATTTTAACCAATGCTCGGTAAAACATAAAATATCTATATCAACTACATCAGTAGTTAGAAATAAAGAAAGGTCACTTCCAAGTACAGAGTCATTGTATGAATTATGACGGGGTATATGCGTGAAATTATCACTTCATTATTCATACTGAAATACACTGAGTGTAAATGATTTGAAAATATTATAGTAAATGCATGTATCACTTGAATAAGCTATTAAGATTTAGCTATTGTTTTTAGTAATGCTAGTAGAATCGTGAGATGACAATGGATGTCTTAGTATTCAGCAGTCTTTCTTCTCTCCAACAAACCAGTGTGTGCTACCCAAAACATAGCCACAGTACATAGAATAGAGTCATTATGAACAGTTCTTTGAGTCAGATACCAGTACTGTTCTGTCAACCAAGAATGGAGACACTGTGGTGAGCTTACCTTAACATAACTAGATGTATGTTTGTAGTAAGTATGCAGAGAAGTTTTTGTTTTTGAGTGGAAGCCAAGTTTATATGTTTAATATGTATATGTCAATTTATACATAGCTGATAAAGGAAATTAGGAACATCATTGTAAAAATATTTACAAATCTTCTGAATTGCCAACCCATGTTAGTAGTGAAGTGAGGAAGAAACACTTCCTACGTTTATTTGTATATCCTGTACAAAAATGTGCTGCTGCTAATATAGTATCTTTCCATTTGTCTCAGATTCTAATGAAACATGAAAAGCCATTTTATGGTGGTACAAAAGTATAAGAGTTCATTTTTGAAGTAGCTGAATCTTTGTTTTCATACTCTGATATAAGTGACAAATAACAACCATCACCAAGGACATTTATTTGTAAAAGCCTAGCATATGTTTGAAGGTTGAATTAAAAGCAGAAAATGTGAGAGACCAAAAGAAAGGAGATATGCAGCCATCTGTCACTTTTGTTTGCAAATGTATGAGTCAGTTGATCCAATCAACTCAATTTCTGACAGGGGTTGTTATATTTTGCACATACCAGAAAGCATACTGAAACTTTTAACCTTGAAATAAGCTACAGAAGGTGACTATGTCTGCATTTCATTTAAATGTTTGCTTATTGGCTACAGAGTGCCTACAAAGAAACTGGCTTCTGTTCCTACTGCTGGCAAACCCCTAATCATTCTGTGGTCTGTCTGATGACAGGACCATAACCTCTTCTTCCATAGTGACTTTTCCACCGAGTGCAAGCTAGTGCTTCCTATTATAGTGCCCAAAGTCATCCAGTAGCTGCTTATGTCTTCTTCCTCGTCTTCTTATCACTTCTATCCTTCCCTCTATCTTTCTTTAAATAACATATTTTAGAAGGCACTTTCTATGCAAGATGTGATGAATACATGTAGCCTTTGATCTTTTTATTGTTTACAGGCTATCCCTCTCCTCCTGAACTCTTTGTATTACTTCTTCATTTCTCACATGATCATCAGTCCAGCTGATCTTCTCCATCATTCTCCTACACCACATTTCAGAACTTTCAAGGTATTTCTAATCTACTTTCTGAAGTGTTCAAGATTCAGAACCATACAAAGCTGTGCTCCAAATGCAACATTTTACTAGTTTCTTTAGACTTATTTTCATTCTGTAGCATCTTCTAATTTCAATTAGTCTATCAACCATGCCCAGTAGCACAGTTAGTTTCTTAGCCAGTAACAAAAATTTGTCTGCATATTTCACAGTGTAAATTACAAATTCTCCCATTTTGAAGTCTCCAAACCATTCAAGAGCTTCATTGGTAAGGTATTCACTGCAAAAGTTGAATAAAATCTGATCTGTGACAAACAGCATCCTCTTGTAACTCCTATTTTAATCTTTACATTTGTTTTCTCCCCTTGGTTGAGTCTCAGTTTAACAGTCTGATCTATTTACAGCACACTGATCAATCATCTTGCATGCCAGTCAAGACCATTTCCCTTTAGGTTCTGCATTCATGTGGTTCATTTTTCATGGTCAAAAGCCTTCTGCCAGTCTATGAAACAGGCATGCAATAATTCACCTGTGTCAAACATTCATTGTGTTATTATTCTCAGCAACCCACTTGCATTCCTAGTTTCCTGCAAACCCTCCATGGTAGGTAAATGTATGGGACTTATACAGTTGTGTGAGCACATTAATATGTAGCCATATTTTTTTATCTACCATTGCATGGTGCATCAGCAAGCTCATACAAAATTGTTCTGAAAATACCACATATCATGAGCATTGTATTGTATGTAGTGAATTCTGCTCACTTGAAGGGACTGCAGAGATGGTAATTTAAAATGTTGTTGGATGAAATGGATTTACAGTATGGTGGCATACAGCTGCTCATTGAGATCTTATGGCTGAGCAGAGGCAGAGTTCGGCTGTATGTAAAATTGCAGTTAGCATATTTACTTACAGATTTCACCCGATACCAAAACTTACATACACAAGGCATTAATGATTCCCCTCTTTTAAACGTATTTTTATGAAAGTCCCTTTGCGTAATATTTTACTATTTTTAATTTAAAGATTGTGTTCTAAGAGTTCATTTTATTACAGTTGTTAATATATTATTGGGTCACCTTGCTTAGCCACAATCACACTGGAGACAGCTTCTGGAACACTGGTCCCTGCCGCTAGGAATGTAATACCCATTACCGAGTCTGGAATTTTCAGGGTGTCACCTGAGGAGCATCAAGAGAAATTTATATCAATTTCAGTTCACTTTTTGTCACAAAATGGGTAATAATTTATGGATGGATTTTGAATATTGATGATTGATTAACTCAGTGTTGCAGAGTACTCTTTAAATGTTTGTAGTTCTTAAGTTGATGAAGAAGTTCAATGATTTTATGGAAAATTAAAGTGGTAACAAAAATCATAAGATTGGATCCTGTACTGGCATTATCATTCCACTCACTGGAAAACATTTTTTGACCTTCAAATGATTAATAACCAAGGGAATTTAAAAATTAAGCAGTATCACGTAAGTGGCCATTTGCTTCTGATTTAACATTTTTATTATTTCTTAAATAATTCTTGAACATATATTATCCTAGTTCTGAAGTTTGAGTTTACTATCCTATAAATCATCATTTTAATGTGTCAGTTGCACAGAAACCACATCTTGTAGGAGAGATCAGATATGGCTGCTTTTCTTAACCAGCTAAGGTTTTTAGATTGGAAGCTACCTAATTAGAACTAAATTAAGAATATGCTGGGATGTCCAGCTTCACTAGTAGGAGGTCAGTGGACTATCACTGAATGGAAAGATAAATATGCCAGTTAAGTGGTGGTATGAACAGCATAAGCTTTTTTGTACATATGCTTTATTTGCACAAATACTCATTCAAATTCTGCAGTTATATATAACTAAAAATTCTGCTCCATGTGACACAAATACATAAACACAACCACTCTCAGAGGGAAGCTCACCAATAATAGTTATCATCCATGCTACTACATAAGATAGGCTGCCAATCCAGACGATACACATAAGGAAGGTAACTGGAAACCAGCGTTTGAAACGTGGTTTCTCACAGTCTGGTATGGTAATGAGGAACACAAGATGAATTGGCCAGACAAGCAACCAAGCCAACTGACGCCACTTCTTCTGTGCGCGGGGCCAGTGGAATATTGATGATGATGACAGAATTCCAGATGCAGCTAAATAAAAAAAAAAGAACATCAATTTTCTATAAAGGCTATTTCAATCAGTACTTGAAAATAAGTCATAATAAATTTAGTTAAGTGAAACACTTATACAAAGTGTTTTTTTTTTTAATATGGGACTGAGCAGGACTGAGAGCACTGCAAAGCATGTGGCATAATCAGTCACTGAGCAGCAAGAATGTCGTCAGCTCTATGGCATGCATCTTGCAATAAAGAAAACAGCCTATATTAATTGAATCACAGGTAGATTTCTTGTAATTCATTTGTATATGTTATGCTTTTGCATGTAAGAATTCTTTTTGTATCCCATTCGTCTCATGCTTTACAAGTAAATTTTTGCGATGTGAACATAGAGTTAGCTCATACTGATCAAAGAAAATACAAGAAATATGAAGAAAGAATTAAGACTGTGATCATGTAGGACGTGATGCTATGTACTGTGGTAAGTATCACTCTTGTGAAACATTCCAGAAGGATTTAATCATCCTACATTCCGCTGAGAATCTCAGATTTCATGAATAATGAAATCTGGTTTGTGACATTTGTACATGTCTGGTACTTACCACCTATAAGAAAGTTTCTTGTGAAAGGACTGTGTCACCAAGATTTAATGCAGTGACTATCACATTATGGGTATTATTAATTTAGGAATCTCTTTCCTTCCTACTTTCCTTTCCTTAGCAGAGGAACGAGAGTTTATGAGCCGCCACCACTATATTTCAACAATTATTACTCATTTATATTTAGAGCGTTACATTGAATTGGACATTTTTAAAGCCGCGTATTTTATTTATTTTACAGAATACTTAATTTTATGTCTAAAATGTCGAAGTTTTATAGTTTTTTTAATCAATACGTAATATTTTTCGTGGATTGCGGTTCTTAAAGTGAGTGAAATAGACGAAACTCGTTTTTGCAGTCTAGCTATAACACGTAATAGTTGCTCCTGATAAACTATAGGATATTTTGCGATCCGTTGTTAACAATATATACCGATAGTTGCTTTCGGCTTCTCGCTGGAATGTTTGTATGTCCGACGTCTCTCCAGTTGTGGCGTGTAGTACAGGGAAAAGGTGTTATCTGATAACTCTCGTCCGCAAGTTTTATCGCATTAGCGCAGCCCACGTAGCTGACCGCCTATTCCCGCAGTTGAATATAGGCGACAAGTGGTCACCGGTAGTAGCCAAATAAGATAATAACCGTGTAATGTCCCTAGTCTTCAGATTTTCTGTGGAAGTGAACTTTGTACGTGTTATTACATTTCGGGACTTTAAATTTCTGACCTTTAAACACGGAAAAGTTTATGTTGGATGATAAGAGAAAAGTTAAAGCTCACGAATCTGCTGGAACTGCTGATAAAAGTAAGCTTAGGGCGAGAAAGTATGGTGAAAGTTACATGTCTCGGTTTCGCACTAATTTTTATTACTAGAGAAGAGATGCTATAGTGTGTTTTGTCAGAAAACGCTGTGCACTGAAATGGTTAACAAACCTCGATATTTTTCTCATTCGAGGAAGAGATGGGACAAAAAAGTATGAGTTTATTTGACTCCTGTATATGACCGTCATTCAAAACCACGTTTTGATTTCTTGATTTCTGCAAAGTTGCATGCAGAATCAACCCCCCGCCGCTATAAAGAAAATTGTTTTTATAGTCGCAATTGGTTTGGCTACAACTACATTTGGGGAGTCTAGTTGCAAAGTGTTAAATGAGAAACTCTTGTGTCAAGAAATTACAGGAGCGAATAAACCAGAGGACTTTCTCGATGTCAAGAATGTTAATTAGGGCGTGGTACAACTGTGTGGGGTTATGCAATGAAGCATCACACTACATGTCAGGCTGTCACAGAGACTTGAACTTTTAATACGCCGAAAATATTGTGCTGTTTGGAAATGCCTTGTGATGAATAAACTTTGCTCTGAGATACTTAAGCCCAGCATTGGTGTAGGTTCTACAACAACTGCTAAGGTAATGAACTATGTAACAGCAGTGCCAGATCTTCTGATAGGACTGGTGCTGAACACAGTTTCCTTACCGTGAGTGTAGTTCTTTTGGAGCACGTACGGACATTTGTTTTTGAACTGAGAAATGAAATTTACCTGTATTTAACTGAGGAAATGCATTAGTGTACGTATGTTTAAAAACTATGATTGCTCGTGCAGTTAGCATGTTTAAGTAACGTATTTTATAAGCTGAACACTCTTAATAGCTTATTGCAAGGTGGTAATAACAATATTCTTCACCTCAACGAATAATTTCGTTCATTTGTTAGGAACACGATATCTTGTCGATAAAATGGAAAACGCAAATGTAAACACATTTTTTACCTTAAGAAAATTTATTGAGAGCAACAGCATAGGAATTAGTGAAGTTGTGAAAATTTTTAAACTAAGTCACATTCCTGTCCTAAAATTTCATGTTGTGAACTAGTTCTCAATTGCAGAAGTATAAACATTTTACTGGATAAGAAATCTTTTCAATGCGAAACTGATAGCTTGTAAAATTACTGGTAAAGAGGGGGAAGAATTAATCGGTACTGCTTTTGACACCCCATTTAAAATAAAATTTCAAGCAAAGCCTCTCCCTAAATTTTGAACCAGTGTGAAAAATCTAGCGAGAAAGCTATGACCCTAAGATTATATTTACAAGATCCTATTTGTGTGGGCATGGTTTTCTGAATTTGCTGTTTTAAAGAACAGATCTCGACCAAATGTAAATTTGAAAAACCAAATGAGAGTGTTTCATCTCAAAAATGGAAACAAGATTACAGGAGTTAGAATCTCACTCTTCCCATTAAAAAATGTTTTAATGTGAATGTTCTTTTGTTCACCATGAATGCACTTTCTGTAAAGTAAGTTTGAGTCCTTATTTTGTTTTGCATATATTAATGTATAATTATTAAAAATAAGCAATACTCCCTTATTTGCTTCTTGCCCGAACGTAACCCCAAAGAAACCATTTGTTCTTTGGGGGAGGGTGGGGAGTTTGGCAGAATTTCTGTAATCACTTTAGAAGGCAGTGTCGCAGATTTTGAGAACTCTTAATTTAATGGATTTGAGGACTGGGCACGCTTGGCCCTGAACAATATGGGCTAATCTGTAGAGCCTAGAAACCAATACGAATGCGCATACACCCATATTTTTTTACGGTCTGTTAGCCATAATTTTAGATTATACATTATGCAACTCGTAGCAAGGTGCTGTACTTCCATAAGTGTAACACTTTTTACAAATATAGAGACTAGTTGTAGGAATTTGTGGACAAAACTGTTCCAAGCATTAAAAAAGTAAAGACGGAGAAAGGTGGAACAATTATCAGAGCAGCTGGCACACTCTGTGGAGAATTTGTGAGACTATTGACATAACTTGCAGTGATGTTTCTGTTTTTGTTATAAATGTTGAGGCAAAATAAATCACATTGATATCACTGGTCTGAAGGACAACTTCTGCGTGAAGCTATGATGCTTCTTGTGCCGAGTATTGATGAAATTGTCTGAAGTCTTTATGATACAGAAAGTTCACTGAACCCGTGGCGGGTATATTTTGCATCACGACTACCTCTGATAAGTGGTTTTGTGATTAGCTCTGCTATGATGGACGGTTTTCAACAAGCTTATCTACTGCGTATTATTCTGGCTGGTTAAATTGATTTGATATCGGAGCTGCGTTGGTGGAACAATTGCTGGCATTTTTATACGACATGTGAGTCAAAAGTTCCCGGACTAGTCGCGTGGAACACCAACTGATATAATGCGGCTACATGCCGCTAGGTAACGCTGAGTTAATTTATTTTGTATTAGTGTGGCGAGTGTTGCTGTAACAGAACATTACTTTGTGTGGGATTTACCGTTATGTGTGATTTAGGGTGCGTTTGCGAACTTGGTAGCCTAGTGAAATGTCAGACCATAAGTAACAGAGAAGATGGGTCGAGTTTTGTTTTAACATTCAGAAAACAGGTTTTGAGGCTTACAAAATGCTTTAAAAGCCCTTTGTTATTACGCCATTTATGGAAAATAAACCTCTAAATGATATTCACTATTCAAAAGTGTCCATATTTCGGTTGGGGATTTTGAGCTTTCAGATCGCCCATAGTCACTTCTGGCTCATATAAATGTAGAAAGATCGCGTCGAGTCTTGAATGAGGACAGATGGCGTCGTATGATTAAACATATTCGTAACATTCTAGGCCAATCGTGGTGCTGGAACAATGTTTACTTCCGCGGGAAAATATCACTTCACCACCTCCTTAAATTATATCTCGGTCCACAATTTGCAAATAGAATTAAAAGAAGAATTTATTACAAGAATACGTTACACGAGATCATGCCGCACCACTTAAAATGACACCAAATCGTAGAAGAATTTTGATAGGATCTTTTACTATAACACACAAGGACCAAAATCTAATAAACGTCTCTATAAATACAATTTTAAAATTATTTGTTATACTTGTGTATTTTCTCATTAAAATTTGTGTTATGTTTTAACATTACAGAAATAGTGAATGTAAAAAGGGACCACTTAAACGTTTTGGTTTCTCCGTTTGTAAGGTGTTTATATCGACATGTCTGAGGATGGTCTCAGTACAAACCGAAACATGTAGCACACATGTAAACATAAATTGAATTTAAATACCTGTGTTGTGTTAGACTGAATAAGTGTAGTTTATTTACTAATAAACACAACGGGATGGCTTTCGTAAAGATACAGAGTATTAAAATTAAAACCTGACCAGATAAATTATTACGAAAATATCAAGACATTAATCGTTTAAGAAAGAAGCAGCAGAAGAGGAAATGTCGTAGAGCAGAGCGCAATAAAATGTAGTCCTTATTCACACTATTATTTAACAACTGTGGAATCCATACGAATGCGTGTGTGTTCCAAATATCTTGGCAAAATGTATTGTTTTAGGCTTGCGCTGCGGTGCAATCGAAATCTTCGCTGTCTTGTGTTTTTGCGTAGGGTAGTTCGATTGTGACAGGAAACGTATTTGGCAAATATCCATTGGCAAGTAGTCCTGAAACGTCAATAACACACTACCAACTACACCTCGCAACATCCCAGAAGAACGAAGACCTCTTTCTGGTACACGACTTGATATTTAAGGAGGTAATTCTGCACTCACACTCATTATCCTGTTGTATTGGCAGAACCATCTGCGGTTCCATCAATGCTGAAGCGCCTTTGACACTGCCATTCTGTTGTTGTTGCTGTGTTGTCATGTCTTCACTAGTTTGCTGTTGTAGTGGCACTTGAACCTCACCAGCCTCTGGCGACAACCCAACCAGATAAACAGGCATATATCACCAAATCATTCCCTTACATTCGTGACAAATCTGAGTCTCATGCACTTTCTGATTTTAAATGTAAGCGTGTCAGAATTTGGCTAGGCCAAGAGAACCTCTGTCGTATTTATTCAACAGCAATGCCTATTACTTTCCCGCCATTTAATACAGAACAATGCAGCATAATTACACATTTTCTGCTACGCATAACATACTTAACGTAAATGACAAAGGCGTTAAATTGAAAGCTCTGGTAGACCAACATTATATTAAATGCATGTTGTGCAAAAGCTGTTATAGTAAATGTTAAATTATTGTTTTCTTATTATATTGCTATGTTTTACATGCTAAATTTTCAGTTTAAAAAATACTGTTTTTTATGTGTGTTGCCGTTGATCTTATCTTTACTAAGTTCATATTTTGTCTAGAACGTTAATCGGAAACTTATGTAAACCCACGAAGAATTTAGAGAGGTATTGTCGTAAATATATCTACCTACGTCTACATGTAAAATGCCTGCTCGTTTGTTCGATTTCAACAAATCTTAATTGGTCAACAAATCTTGGTAAGAATTCCTTGTGTAAAAGATCATCAAAACCCCTTTATTGGGTGCCGAACTCTTCCTTGCGGATGGTCCGTTTTTCTTACAGACGGGCAGATATAACGAATCTAATAGTCGATTTTCGCAGTTGTTTGGCGAAATGGTCTAAACTTTAATGCTGCTATGTCTATTCCAACATATGTCTTGATAATGGGCGTGTCACAAAGTCTGCCTCATTTCAAGATGTCAAAATTTGAAGACACCAAGAATAAACTATTTTAGTTACGACAAGAGCATTTACAAATTACTTTTAACTTTATTACTTTGGGAGTGAAAAAGTTATTGCTTGTCTCTTGATGTTATACAGGCTCTTGGATAATAGTTGAAAGATAATTTGAATACATCACTTGTTTACGAACGTTTCCGTTTCAAGAACTTGAACACAAATTCTACGTAAATGACTGGGAGTAAGACATACACCAATCATCACAATGTTCTTTAATAGAACATAAACAAATTCTCGCTGTTGGTATGTGACATTTTTCATGGACAGAAATATACTAATATCCCATTCGTAATGTCATTTAGAAAGCATCTTTCTTTCATGCATGGTACCTGTCTCCTGAAAGGCTGAAAGCCACTCACTGTAAGTCGAATGATCTCTTAAGTTATTGCAATTGAGAGAAGAGTGGTTTGAATGATAAACCAAACATAATTGATAACGTAGTTTTCTTAGCAGTGAAATATGCTGCAATACGTATTTAGACCCTACGGCGAAGTGGCATTTAATGTGAATCAAAATTAATAAACCTTGTAACTTTTAATGTAATGGAACTCATTCATAATACTGTATTCTTTTTTACGGCAGTTCCATAACCTCTTCTTTCTATGCGATTGTTCCCTTTCAATGTCCAAGGTCATCCATTATCTGCTTACGTCTTCTTTCTCGTCTTCCTGTCTCTCCTTCCTTCCATCTTTCCTTCAGTAACACGTTTGAAAGGCAGTTCCTAAGCAAGATGTGAAGAATACATTTAGCACTCCTACCTTTTATTGTTTGTAGGATATTCCTTTCCTACTTAACTCATCGTAATACTCCTTCATCTCTCACACGATCGGTCCAGCTTATATTCTCCATCCCTTTCCAGAACCACATGTAAAAAATTTCCAGGTACTTCTGTTCTGCTTTCATAAGTCTCCAAGTTATGCTCCAAATACAGAATTTTACTAGTTTCTTCCTCATCTATAAGTCTAATTTGCTAGTGAAAAAAGTCTTCTTCTTTTGATTGCTGCTACTGCATTGGCAATCCTGAATTTAATTTCACGTGTACATCTTTTATCATTTCTTATCATGCTACCAAAGTAGTACTCCGGTTCTTTTTGATCAATCATAACCTGTATTGGGGATGGGTACCTTCATATTCTCATTATTTTAATTTTTTCTACATTCATTTCCATCTCATAGCATCTTCCGTTTTCTATTAGTCTATCAATCATGCGCAGTAGCACCGTTTTTCCTTAGCCAGTAGCACGAGGTCATCTGCATACTTTTCCTTCCATTCTGAAGTCTCCAAAATTTTCAAGAACTTCCTTGGTCAGGTATACGCTGAGTAAGTTGAATAAAATTGGTGACAAACAGCATCCTCTTCTAACGAGTATTTCAGTCCTCTGTCTTCTTTTCTCCCCTTAGTCGAATCTTAATTTATTACACTGAACCATGTACAGTTTGCTGATAAACGTTCTTGCAGGCCAGTTATTACCATTTTCATTTAGGATCTGTATCAATTTGTTCCACTTATCATGCTCAAATGTCTGCCCGTCTATGAAGAAAGCGCTTAATTTTTCTTTGTCCAAATTTCGTTCTGATATTACTCTCAGCATCCCAATTGCATCCTTATTTCCTTTCCCTCTTATAAATCCAAACTGATCTTTTCAAAGTACATCGTCAAAATTATATTCAAACTTTCTTCTATGAATTCTCGCTACTCTTTTTGCTCTATGGACGATTAAGTTGATTGCGGGATGGTCCCTGCATTTTGTAGCTTTTGGCTTCTTCTTAAAGTCAATTATAACTTCAATGAAATCTTTGGGCATCTCGAGTTTCATATTTGTTGTCGACCAGCTGTGCCATTATTTTTCACAAAATCTTTTTCCGACAATCTGAGCTCATTCCCAGGCTTCTTTTGGCCTTCTTATTCCTCATCTTCTTGATAGCCTTTTCCACGTAACTGTGCAAAATATAAGGGCCTTTCTCGTTTGCATCTACTTCCCCTTCATATTCGATTTCTAACTTTTCTGTTCAGTTAGTTGGGTCTTAGATATCTGCAATATAACTCTCCCAAATATTCAGTAATTTTCTCTGATTTACCATTATATTCCCTTGAGAATCTTCAATACCAGTGCTTTGACTTATTTTGTTTGCATCCAGTTCCTTTGATTGCATGTACATTAAGTCATAACACCCTGTTCCTTGAAATTCTATGTTGGCTTTGTATGTGGCTCTTTCCAATTCTTCCCTCAGTCTTCTCTATTTCTTTCCTTCTTCATTGTCGACATCGTTTATTCACTTTACTGGTAATTTCCTATGTGTTCCATGGCTTTCTTGCTGTCTTCTCGATTTACCCAACCAAGTCACTTATAGTATCTAAGACTTTTTTTTATATTTTCCCTCTGCACTTGCATATTCCCACTTTCACATGCGAGTACACCGAGTTTTTTTTACAGTATTTTGTACTACTTGGCGTTTTCCAAACTCCATCTTGGGTTTTTCTGTTGGAAACCTATTATTTTCTTCAATTCCGTGCAGAATTTTACAACAAATCAGAGGTGGGCAGAGTCAAAATATTCTTCAGACAGTGTCTGCAAGTCCTTCATACTTCCTGAATCGATGCTTCACAGGTAAATAGTTCAGCGGAACCATTGTGTGTAAAGTTCTATCTAACTCAAGAAACATGTATCAGATATTATTCGAACCCATAATGAAGTGTATTGCAATGTGATACAAACAAGGGAAAATAAAAAGGATTAAAAAATGTAAAAACCCCTTCCCTTAGTTAGGAGTCATTTTGCCCGAAAGACAAAACGAGGCAGCTACAACTGCCTTTACTTACCAACAGAACGTAGATCTGTTGACGGCTTTCTGTTAGTTTCGTTCCTTACTTGACGCCTTGCACATCGCTGGATGGCCTTGTCCCAGTACATTACTGTAAAAAAAATCACCACTTATGAAACTATAATTTTGTTAATTTATAAAGTAATATTTACAAACATAAGCATTATCATCATTAAATATTCTTTCTGAGAGGGAGATGTAATTTACTCCATTGGCAAAAGAAGTATAAATTGCATAAAAATTAAGAAGTTACCACTTAAAAATTATCACGAAATTTCTCTTGACTTTTCAATATACTCTTTCTATATGGATTCTCCAAAGTGTACAACAAACCTAAATCCAAACTTCAATAGTTGTATATGTAATAATGTTTACCATACACTGTTTATTTGGATTACTGGAATGGGAGGGGAAAGGAAAGAGGAAAAATGAAGAATTATCGAGGAATTCAAATTTGTAAATGATGGCATAGAAAATGTTAACAATTAAAATGTACATTTTGAATTTTTCCTCTATTCGTATGAGCTACATTTAAGAATCTATTAGGCCCTGTGGCCTGTGATCTGAGTTATTTCTAGGGGAGGCAATCTTATACATTTATTATATCTTAACTGGGAAGTGAGCCATTACTGGGCCCCATACCATTACAACACCTAAACCTACGTTCTTGTGTAGAGTAAGCATGGTTCCTCGTGCTTTCTTGAATATTTCCACTAATCGTAGGAGTAAAAGCAAAAAACTGTCACTGTTATGCCAATAAAAATCAAATGGCAATACAGTCTGAAACCTTGGGTTATCAGACATGCTTCAGGCAACTGAAGACCTTCATTGTAATTGCTCAGTATGAGTTATGTCATCCGTAATTTGTTGATTCATCGTCAAAACTCAACAGTTTAAAGTCGCAACGTCGTGCACTTGTGAGAAAAAAACATGGCACTGGCACAAGAGCGTAAGTTACCGACAGCAAAGTCGAGTACATAGAGCACAACTTTCAGTACTGAGAAAAAAGAGTACGTTACCAGCAACTAAGTATGTGGTACTGGCAGAAAAGCGTAGGGGACCGAGAGAATACGGTACAGTACCGCCATCTTAGAGTACAGCACTGACAGTAAATAATATAGTACCAACTGCAGAGACTGTATTACTGACAGGCAATCGTACAGTACCGACTGGAAATGAACAGTGCCAAATGTAAAAGTATAGTACTGACAGCAAGACATATTAGAGACAGCAGAGATTAGAGTGGCGAAATAAAATGCGTAGTAATGACAAAAAAAAAGGGATAGAGTTCGGGCGGTAACGTTTACCTTACGAACAAGAGCAACAAATAATAGAGCACCGACAGAAATGAGTGCCGTACCAACAACAAACAGTGCTATGCTGACAACAAACTATAGATTGCCGACAGCAGAGCATAATGTGTCTACAGCAAACAGTGCAAAACTGTAAGCGAAGCATACGGTACCGACAGCAAAAAGGGCAGCAACTAATCAAGGCTTACAGTACTAGCAGCGAAACATTGACATCAGCAAGACGTACAATACTGACACTGGAGTGTAAAGTATTGACAGCTAAGCGTAAAATACTAACAGCTGGTCGTACAGTAATGATAGCGAAACGGGTAGTAGCAACAAAA
>Ga0123355_10010291_pt1 | contig 14313 bp, 10 predicted proteins | sample TergutEmb28metaG_3_FD_89872 | JGI IMG/M metagenome (GOLD analysis project Ga0123355, IMG submission 89872) | Embiratermes neotenicus P1 segment gut microbial communities from Petit-Saut dam, French Guiana - Emb289 P1 | ecosystem: Host-associated > Arthropoda: Insects > Digestive system > Gut ...
CCAAACATTCCAATCAAAAATGCTCAGAATGATCAGTAGTGCCCCCTGGTACGTCTCCAACCAAACCTTGCACAACGACTTCGAAATCCCGTACGTAACGGAAGTGATTAGAATCAACACCAAAAAATACAAGAATCGCAGCACTGTGCACAGTAATCAACTGATTAGAACCCTCTTCAACCCCTCAGTCGACAGACGACTCAAACAGTTATGCCCAATAACAAAGTTCCAGTGAACCATCGATGGATGGTGCCTGCCTCACGAACTTTTCTTACCTCAGCTTTACTAATTACTCTGTCTACGTTGAGTGGATCGTAACTTGCAATATGCAATAAAAATAAAACTCTATCGCATTATACACGTCGTTTCTTCACTCGAAACGTGGCCAGGTTATCTCTGTCTCCACGAAGAGCGATTCAGGCTGTACTGGTTACTGCAGAGATCGGATCGATGAGAGACAGAGAAAGGAAGTCACGCTAGCTTGTCGGGTTATATCCAACTATCTCAACCCACTCTGCTCCTTCGCACGGAAATAGAAACGTGGTGGGCCAAATACTGTTCTATACTGACGGGTCGGGCGTTCTGAAAGACAGGTAGTTGGGTCAGATACTGCTGCAGGCGGACAACAAGCCGGTTTATCACAACACACGAACGAAGGTAGACTGTCACAGGACTGGAACGTAGTAATGGCTGGGAGGGACAGGTGGGGAAATTTATAGTATGGTGAAATGAGGTAAAGGTAAAGGTAGAGTTCACCCCAGAACAGGCCACGAAGGCCCAGAGGGTGAGAAGTATAGCTCTACTCTTTCTTCAACCTCGGCGCTAAGTGGGTGTGGATGGTCAACGCCACGCTCCGACCGCTTTATCCCCGGTTAATACACGGCACCACTTGTATAGGAGGCTGGGTGGGTCCCACGGTCGGTCTGGACGGGAGATGGTGCAAGGAGGACATCAAGGTAACCTACCCCAGTATGCTATGAAGGCATGTGGGTTGGTGGAAATCCTGCTCCACTTATTTGTATAATCGGCGCTAGATGGTGGCGACCTGTTAGCTTCACTCCTCTGTCATGTACTGCTGGTGTGTGAGGTCTAGGTACCGTTTGACAAGGAAGATTGTAGTGCCCCAGAGACGGTAAGGATTTTTTGAACAAGAATGTTTTACCAGTGCCCAGCATTGAGTCGCGATTCCTGGGTTTTACAGCCCATAACCCCCTCCCTGTACAGGCAACGTTTTTTCACCTTTAGCTTTGACACAACGGACGTGACTCGTCGGGACTTGAAACGAATTAACAATACTTAATTACTCCATGGTGCAGAGTCCTTCTTGAGAAGCTAACTGGTTTGCAGCTAGTCAAGAAATTCCCCGCATTTCACAGAACCCGAAGGTTTATTACCACACTCAGAAGTGTCCGCCACCTGTCTCTATCCTGGGCCAGCCCAATCCAGTCCATAAACTCACATCCCACCTCCTGAAGTTCCATCCTAATATAATCCACACATCTACGTCTAGGCCTCGCCAGTGGTCTCCTTCCCTTCGGTTTCCCCACCAAGACCCTATACACCCCCGTCTCCTCAACCATACGCGCCACATGCCCAGTCCATCTCATTCTTCTCAATTTTATCATCCGCACAATATTGTCGAATGAATATTTCCGTGGTGAAAATTTTGCAGAATTTGGGCGTGAGATTTGAAGAAAAGAAAGAAGTGTGGCATAATACAGGCAATACAAAGAGGAAAGCGTGGCAGAACAGAAATGGACATGTGGAGGAAAAGTAAAATGTGACAGGAGACTGAAGAAAATCTATTACGCGTCAGAAGGAGTGGGGCACGCGGTGGCCCAGTTGGTTGAGGCACTGCGCTGCAAGCCGTAAGGTCGCGGGTTCGATTCCCGATGGTGTCATTGGAATATTTCGTTTACATAATCCTTCCGGCTGAACTGTGGCCCTGGGGTTGATTCAGCCTGTAACAGAAATTAGTACCAGGAATATTTTCTGGGGGTAAAGACGGCCGTTGCTTAGGGCTGACAACCATACCATCTTCATGTGCTGATTGTCTTGAAATCTGGGAGCCTGAACCTCCTGGAACACTCAAGGCCTGTCCAGGTCTGTAATGGGATTGCTTTACCTTTACCTTTACCTCGGAAGGAATACAGATGTGGCGTATTATAGGAAGAAAAGAGCGGAATAGTTTGCGGCGGTGGGAGTGCAGGTGGCAAACTGTGAGGTAAAGCAAACAAACAAAACTGGCATTTAGACGAATGTGCAGTGTTACGATGTTATAAGCTTTAAGTGTGTAGAGGCCAGTTGAAATATGATGGCACATGCGCAGAAACCAGATTTCGTCTTTCGGCGAAATAGACGAGTCCATTTAAATCGGCCGAGGGGCGGGGGTCAGTTCAGTCGACTACTGGCCGCCGAGGTGTGCACATCAGCGGTAGTAATGCTGGATACACCATGTTCAGAGGTAGTGTGAAGACTACTGGCTACCCACTCCATTCGCCAGTTTCCCCTTCACTTCCCCTTCTGTGCGTTACCGTGTGCCATCACATTTTAACTGGAGTCTACTGCAATGCAATGCTTTGAAGGCGTCATCCGCTGCAAATATTCAATTTGAGTCCTAACCCTCAATAATTTAAAACAATATTGTGGGAGTTGCCCTTCGTGCAGCTGTATATTGAATACCGTCAGCTACTTGCGCTGTATCGCAGACTGGATCGAGATGTGAAACCTGGACCTCTGTCAGTGAAAACTGACCTCATCTACAGTATGTAACACCAACAGACGAATTCTCAAAGGAATGTGACAACACTATTTTCAGGTGCATCATACCCGTTGTGTTTAATTTGCAATTAAATAATTCTGTTGAGTCGAAACACAACTACCTTATGTTTATCTTTATTTAAGCTGACGACATGTTTCGACCCTTGCCCTGGGCCATCTTCAGGTCACAAGATGTATAATCCAAACTGTATAGTTTCCTCAATTATATATCTTGTAACCTGAAGATGGCCCAGCGCAAGGGCCGAAACATGTCGTCAGCTTAAATGAAGATAAACAACATAAGATACGTGGTCGGACAATAAAGGCCGCGAACTCATCGCGGTAAAAGTGCTACAAACCTCATTGCTGAATACCACCATGGCATTCAGCAATGAGCTGGTTTTCTTCAAAACATTATCCCCGTAAACTTGAAGTAACATCTCTCTGATTTCGTTTCCACTCTTTCCAAGTTTAACAAGAAATATAATGTTCGTTCCCTGCTCTAATTCAAGTTCCAACATTCTCGCGGTGGCACACCAAAACACACGCAGACAGTAATAGATGCCACTCAGAAAGAGTCTGCCATAGATAAACAACAGCTCTGAAACGCTGATATGTCAACGTCATCAAACCATACTAAGGCTTTTGTCCAGTGCTGCCACAGCAAGCAGACGGTGGCGAGTTCACGAACTTAATTGTCCGACCACGTATTTGTGTTTGATTCAAAAGAACCCCTATTTAGTTATGACAGCAATAAGTTGGAGGGCTTTTCTAGCCAGTGAAGTTAATAAGGGTTGCACACGTTTTTAGCAGAACAGTACACTAGAAGAAGCCCCCATGTGTTGGGGGAAGAACTAAGAACGGCCTACCGTAAACAGGTAAACGTTCATGACGGAGATCTGAATTATACTGTATACAGGGTGTTTAGGAGAAAATTTCAACATTTTGGGAGGTGGTATTGTCGGTCATTGTGAGACAAAGGTTGATACGAACAGATGTCTTACTTACTTCTTACTTAATTACTCACTTCTTACTTACTTCTTACCTACTTCTTAATTACTTACTCAATTAATTCTTACTTAATTCTTACTTACATACTTCTTACTTACTTCTTTCTTACTCACTTCTCACTTACTTACTTACTCACTTACTTCTTACTTACTTCCTTACTTACTTCTTAGTTACTTTTTCTCACATATTTCTCACTTACTTACTTACTTTCTTACTTACTTACTTACTCACTTACTTCTTACTTACTTCTTTCTTAATTTTTCTCACTTATTACTTACTCAGTTACTTACTTACTCACTTACTTCTTTCTTACTTATTTCTCACTTAATTACTTACTTACTTACTCACTTAATACTTACTTACTTCTTTCTTACTTACTTCTCACTTACTTACTTACTTACTTACTTACTTACTTATTCACTTATTTCTTAGTTACATACTCACTTACTTCTTACTTACTTCTTTCTTAATTATTTCTCACTTACTTACTCACTTACTTCTTACTTACTTCTTACTTACTTACTTAATTGCTCACATAATTCTTACTTACTTCTTACTTACTTAACTCTTACTTCTTTCTTACTTACTTCTTACTTACTTCTCACTTACTTACTTACTTACTTACTTCTTACTTAATTACTCACTTAATTCTTACTTACTTACTACTTACTTACTTCTTTCTTATTTACTTCTCACTTACTTCTTACTTACTTACTTACTTACTCACTTCTTACTTACTTACTTACTTACTTACTTACTCACTTACTTACTTCTTACTTACTTACTTAATTCCTCACTTAATTCTTACTTCTTATTTACTTACCTCTTGCTTAATTCTTTCTTACTTAACTCTTACTTCTTTCTTACTTACTTCTTACTTAATTCTCACTTACTTACTTCTTACTTAATTACTCACTTAATTCTTACTTACTTACTACTTACTTACTTCTTTCTTATTTACTTCTCACTTACTTCTTACTTACTTACTTACTTACTCACTTCTTACTTCCTTACTTACTTACTCACTTACTTAATTCTTACTTACTTAATTACTCACTTAATTCTTACTTCTTATTTACTTACCTCTTACTTACTTCTTTCTTACTTACTTCTTACTTACTTACTTAATTCTTACTTAGTACTTACTTATTTCTTACTTACTTCTTACTTACTTACTTCTTACTTACTTACTTCTTTCTTACTTACTTACTTCTTACTTCCTTACTTACTTCTTACTTACATACTTACTTACTCCATGGTGCAGAATCCTTCTTGAGAAGCTAACTGGTTTCCAGCTAGTCAAGAAGTTTCCTCCATTTTATGGAACACGAAGGTTCATTACCGCACTCACAATTGCAATTCTGAGTGTTTATCATTATTATAACCCTTGATAATACTGATCTTTCATTCTGAATCAGCCATTATAAATGAAACTTTGCCATGATATTTAGGAATAAAAATTTAACATGTGCGTATGGAAATCACGGAAAGATATATTAAATTTCAGGAAACATTTATTTATTTGTATTTGCAATATTTACAATATATATATATATCGGTCATTTGCGACAAGATTTTCACAACTCAAAATTTGGCATTTTTGAGCTATTGTTGTAGATAGAAACGTTTGCAGATGCACTTTTAATAGGTATAGTGTCAAAATGCAGTTTGCAAAACTCGCCGCTGGAGAGCAGTTGTATCGTCGTTGCACTCATAGAAAATTATAGCACTTCAGAATCTTTAAACTTTTCTCCTGAAAAATAAAGAAATTTGTGTTTTGTTTGGGAGTACTTTTGCAGCGTCCGCTGTACATTCACAGTTATTTCCTGGGTTTAAAATTTCAAACCACCGACCGACAGTTCAGAATGTATGCCGGGAGGCTCTTGCTGTTCGTGTCACAAAGTGCGTAGTGGCATGAAGGCTGCTTGGCAAGCCGCAGGGTTGTGTGTGTCGCCGTGCGGTGTGGGAGGGAGTGAAACAACATATGTAGAACATGGCGGTGTGGCGTAATTCAGAGGGTAATCTGCGGTACAGGCAGGGAAAAATGTGTGTGTAAAACCAGATCTGTCGCTCAGCCGTATATGAAAATCTACGTCGGATTTAGAGACGCGGGGTGCGTCTTTCCTCGAACGACGAACCTGTAAACTGTGAGGTATGTTTTCGCTGTACGTACCCTGCGTCTTGTACATTTTTATCCAGACCAACAAATGTACAGCATATATATGAGAGAGAATCAAAAAGTAAAAGAAAAATACATTTAACGGCTTTAATAAAAGTAACTGTGAGCAATTTTACATATCATTTTTCTACATAGTCCCCTTGCTACACAATGCATTTGTTATATCGATCAACTAGTTTCTGTATTCCTGCGGAGAAGAAGCTTTTCGGCTGCTCTTGTGGTCTTGTTTGCGCGATGTTGATGGCCGACCAGAACGACCTTCATCAGTAACACGTGTTCGAACCGATTTAAACATTTCCACCCACTCATAAACCTTTCGTTGACTCATGGTGCTCTGTCCATACTGAGCCAACATACGACGGTGAATTTCCACAGGTTTCACTACTGCTGCCCAAAGAAACCGCACTACGCCACGTTGTTCTTCGATGGTGCAATCTTGTAAAGGAGGGTCCATGTTTTCGCCCTCGTTGCTGCCACTCGACTGAAGGCAGAGCGCTGTACTGCACGTGGCTGAACTCTTCAACAGGCACTGTCAATACTGCGCAATGCGCCAGCTCCTCTCTGACCCGGTTACTGCGTAATTTAAAAATTGCCTTTACTTTTTGATTCACCCTCGTATATTAACAATTATTTGTATATCGTAAGTACTTCTACATATTTCAGTGCGTCTGCATTATTTTCAGGTGGTCTTATACTTTGATAAAGTTGCAAAAATCATTAAGGTTTCTAACTCAATAAAATCAGTAGATTAATATTTTTATGTTTCGAGAACTTACGATATATAAAATTTTGTTCATTTATATATATATATATATATATATATATATATTAGGGGACCGCCGTGGCACAGTTTTTAAGGTGCTGTGTTACAAATCGGAAGGTCGCTGGTTCGATCCTAGTTGGTGTTATTGGAATTTTTCATTGACATATAATCCTTCCCGCCGCACTATGGCCCTGGGGTCGACTCAGCCTCTAACAGAAATGAGTACCAGGAGCATTTCCTAGGGGTAAAGGCGGCCGGTGCGTAAGGCTGACAACCTTACCACCATTCTGTACAGTTGTCATGAAATCTGGGAACCTTAACTTCCTGGAACCCTCTGGGCCACTCCAGGCCTGTAACGGGACTGCTTTACCTTTATGTAAATATATATATATATATATATAAAGGCCTGGACAACCCCTGAGGGTTTCAGAAGTTTGAGGCTCCCAGACTTCAAGACAATCGGCACATTAGGGTAGTAAGTTTGTCAGCGCAACGCACCGGCCGCCTTTACCCCCCAGGAAATATTCCTTGTATTCATTTCAGTTATAGACCAAGTCAATCCCAGGGCCATAGTGCGGCCGGAAGGATTATGTCAATGAAAATATTCCAATGACAACCGGGAATCGAAGCCGCGACCTTCCGTTTTGTAGCGCGGTGCCTCAACCAACTGCGCCACCGCGTGCCCCCACATATATACATATACATATATATTTATATTTATGTATGTTGTTCATTTGTTGGTCTGGATAATAAACTGTGGTGTATTGTTTATTGTTGGGGCTGCTAATCTTTCTTACAATTAGTAAACATAAGAGTATATACTAAAGGGAATGAGGATATACACCCCTTTATCACACCCCGTAATCACCAGATTTATCTCCGCCAGACTGTTTTCTGTTCTATAAGTTGAAAATGAAGTTCATAGAACTCCACTCGGTGGGTGTAGCTGAGATCCAAGAAGCCGTAACAGATGAATTAAAGAAGGTTCATGTAGAGGAATTTTCGGCAGATTTTCATCAAATGTACGACCGCGTAAAAGCCTCTATATATGTCAATGGAGCTTATTTTGAATAAAATGTTATGTGTCATCCTCACGTGTCTTTCAGTTAAAAAAAAAATCATTCCTAAAAATTTGGACCGCACTGTGTATTGCATGTATTGCATGTATTCAATACCGTATATGTATTCGTGTATTCTGATATTGCGCTTGCCTTGTAAAAAATTACACTTATTGCTGAAGAATCAAAGAACCAACTAGATGCCACTTGATATATTTTATTGTATTTCTTATAGGATCAACATGTTTCGAGCATTACTATGCCCATCATCAGGATCTTGCGACTATGATGTTGATTAACATATCGGTCGTATCGTTCTTGGTTTGCTCTATGTTGGAGGTGTGGTGCAGTTAGGCTGGTAGTAGTGTCCGGGCTGCAGGCTAAAGCACAACTGTGCTTTAGCCTGCAGCCCGGATAATACTCCAGCCTAGCCGCAACTAACATCCAACCTACAGCAAACTAAGAACGACACAACCAATGTGGTAATCAACATCATAGTCACGAGCTTCTGATGATGGGCATAGTAATGCTCGAAACATGTTGAGCCTATAAGAAGTACAATAAATTATCAAGTGGCATCTAGTTGGTTTTTTGATTCTTCAGTTATCACAATGATGCATGGTCCAATAAACATCAGATACACTTATCGCATTTCATAAAAAACTACTTGCTCGTTCAAAGCATATGTAATAAATAAATTTGAGTTGGGAAATCAGTCGCGCACAGACACGACAAGCTTTCGAATGCTGACAAGAGCAGTGCACTGCACTTACGAATGTGTGCAAATCAGACATTGATTTCCCTTTTGCCGTAAAGTAGCAGAGTCTATGAACGTTGAGTGAACTCCTACGTGGCAAACAGTGTAATGCACTGAAGAATACATACATTTTTAGATGTGTCAGCGGCCCTACTCTATATAGTTCACTGTAACCAGGCAAACGCCCTCATTCTTGTGGAAATTTTGGTTATACTTACGTGTTTGGTCAACGTGAAGTATTGTTCTGACTTTTACGCTGAAGAAGAACTTATATTATGTGTACGAGACGCAGACTGCTGCTGAGTATCCAAGGTAAGCTGTGTTGGACTGTTAGAAAACAGTTTTGAGTTAATTTACGCGACTTGAGCAATTTTGGCGAACAACTATTTAGAAAAATTATTTAGAAATTTATTTCAAATTTCCGGCGTATATTGGGCTATATAAAGGAAGGCGAAACGAGTATTTGGTTAACCACTAAATTTAAACTTTTTATTTGTTACATTGTGATTGTGTAAATTATGGTTGTTTGTATATTTTTATTTTTACTTTAATATTAAATATTTTGTGTTAATTACTAAATTCTACTGATATAATTGAAGCACTGTTGACCACTGGTTAATATCCCTGGATTATTAGATACGTTAACTGAGGAACATGGATGAGCGCATTTTGTATTTTACTTTGTGTTATGGCAGAGCAGTTTGTCAGATTCCCGACAGTCTAAGTTTGGTCGGAATCTGGCTGGTGGCAGCATAGGAATTAGTGACTTCGGCGCTGACGTTAATAACCGCGCCCCTTTAAATCATAGTTTCTTCACGAGGCAGGTACAGTTAGGCCAAAGTACCATCTCGGGAGGAATTACACATGTATACATATGATGTCCCGTGCTACACGTTTCGGCCGTCGGTTCTTATCCTCAGGCTGCATTGATTGATTGATTAACGTTAGTTTCGAGACCTTACGGTCCCGATACACCTAGGACTTATAGACAGGCCCTTTGTGCCCCATAAACTAATATCAACTCAGAATAGCCCTGTTCCTTTACTAAAGTTCCAGATGGCCCCCAGACTCATCGACGGGTCCAGCAAAGGAACCCAGACACACCTTTTTTTCCTCTTTCAAAAATCCCAGCAAACAAACCCTCTCCAGGATTCCCAACAGGGCCCCTATGAAGAGAAATGCCCGTTAACAGGGCATTTTGAATATCTCTCGAAGACCTCATAAAAATTCATCTAGATAAGAAAGCCCTAAGAAAGAAGCGCCCATCCATGTTCCCCAAAAGCTGGGCCCCTGTGGAAGCAGACGCCCATTTCTGAGTCTTACTTAACACATCTTTCGGGGTCTCCAGTAAATGAGCCCTCCCTCAAGTTCTCCTTCATGGAATCCCTCGAAGAGACACCTCATGCACTAACATCTAAAACTGATACAGTGCAGAAAACATTAAACATGCAGTGAGATAATACCTTGCGGTTTGAAATAAATATAAGTTCTTACGTCAGCAGTATGATATAGGAGTGGAGCACATATACAGATGACCGACCTTGTTCAACATTCTGTAATAAAAAGAGGATCGGACCGCGTAGTTGGTTGTCAATGTTTGATCACATAATTACGTCGCGATTGTAATAAAACTTTACGCACTATAGCTAATTGGAATGTAACAAATCATACTCTACATACGTGGGCCGGGAAGCTCAGTCGGTATAGCGACTGGCTACTGGAAGGACGGTCTGGGGATCGAATCCCGGTGGGGGAGGAGATTTTCCGCACCTGTCAAGACCAGCACTGGGGCCCAACCAGCCTCCTGTACAATGGGTACCTGGTCTTTCCCGGGGGTTAAGACCTGCCCGGGCGTGAAGCTGACTCCTCACAACTTTCTGGTGTCGTGGTCAAAGAAGAGTAGAGCTATACCTCTACTCTCCCTATGGGCCGTACGGCCTGTACAGGGTACACTTTATACTCTACAGACTTCAACATCCCTTAAGTGAATGACGTCATCCATGAAAGAATCAATAAACATCACAATAACCTAGAAGCCCATTCCAATCCACTATTGCAGCCACAACACTACAACTTATAAACACCAGCAGACTTAAAAGATGTTGGCCTTTAGACTTACAAGGCACCTGAGGTGACATTGCTGGATGAATATCGTACCACGTCATTGTAATACATGGTAACGTACAGTGCTTCGTATGATCATCACGTTAGCTTATATATTGTATTCTTTGTGATTGCTAATATAGGTATAGTGATCCCGTTGCAGGCTCGGTGTGGCCCAGAGAGTGGGTAGAAGTATAGCTCTACTCTTCCATGACTGCGGCACTAGAAGGGTGTGAGTGGTCAGCAGCACGCCTCGGCCGCACTTTACCCCCGGGAAAGGCCCGGTACCCATTTTAAAGGAGGCTGGGTGGGCCCCAGGGTCGGTCTGGACGGGCGGAAAATCTTTTCCCCACCGGGTTTCGATCCCGGACTTCTGATTGCTAATAAAAAAACATAGCTAATATTTAGAGGCCATGGGAAACTTGTAATGAACTTTAAATCCAACTTATTATATTTCTGACATATTTTGTTTTTGCAGTAAACCTTAACTATGTCATATACATGTAGCTTTAACCTAAACACTAGGCTTATTTAGAAAATAAGTACCGTTTCGGTGTAAAAAAGTCGAGTATGGTTTCCTATAAATGTATATTGTGATCAGATTCTACATTCTTCAAACTATTTTTCCACATATTCGCAACCATTGTTGAGGCAATTATCATAGCGGGGCACTTGCGTTTGTATACCCTCCTCATAGAATGTGGCCGCCTGCGATGTTAGCCACTACTGACAATATCATAGAGTAGAGCCCTTGAAATCTGAGGAAAGTGCAGGGACAGATCAGAAATTGTGAAACGTCTGTCGTCACGCACTCTTTCGTTGACCTTACGCAACAAATCATCATTTACCAAAGACGGACCCCCTCTTTGCGCCTCATCGTGCACGTTCTCTCGTCCTTCATTGAACATCCGAACCCATTTCCTAACCATGCCATCACTCATCGCATTGTCACCATACACTTAACAGATCTGATGATAAATCACTTGGTAGCACATTCCTAGCCTTCAAAAAACGAATTACAGACCGTATTTCACAGTCGGCGGCCTCGTCAGTTGTCTTAAACATGTATAATTCACAGGAAAAAACATAAACAAAATGGCGTCTGTGGCTTCTCAATTGATAGAGGAAGTCACTGCACATGCGTAAAGTGACAGTCTCGAAGATGCGCGAGGGATATGCGCAGACGGTACTTACTTTCCGAATAACCTATGTACTTACATAAACAATGACTTAATTACTTTTTAACCCTTATCCAGCGAACGTGGAGAATATGGTGAGCTCCAAATAATGCCAGCGGATGGCAGATAGAATTTAACTTGGCGTTTAAAGGGTTAAAGTATAGAAGTTTTAAGTTCTATTGCTAAGATGACAGTCGACTCCTGTAACATGTAGGAGGAAAACTGTATGTGTGTGTGTGTGTGTGTTTTGAATGTACGTAGGTTTTTACCCTTTTTTTAATTGCCACGCAGGCCATTAGGGTGAGTAGATGTATAGCTCTAATTTTTTCTAGGACCTTCGGCACTAGATGGAGGTGGGGGGGGGGTCAGCTCCACACCCCGGCCGCCTCTACCCCCGGGAAAGACCCGTTACCCATTTTACAGGAGGCTGGGTGGGTCCCAGGACCGATCTGGACGGGCGGAAAATCTCGTCCCCACGGAGATTCGATCCCGGCTCTTCCAGCACGGTAGCTCAGTCGCTATACCGACTGACCTACCGGGCCCCCGTGTTTTGTATGTACAAGTAGTTGATTTAATAATAAAACATAAATTTATGTATTTTATCAAAAGTTTTAGATATGGAAGTTTTACTTTTAATTCGCTTTTAATTTACGAAAGTAGACATTTCTGTATTTTTTGCTATGACCTCTGAGTATTTGGACAAGGTCTACGAGTTTTTGTTAATTTATATCGTTTTCGCTTCAAAATACAAAAAAAAAAAAAGTGGAGTGGTCCAAATGAAATGGTCAGTACTGATCAGATGAGGACAGTGCAGAATTGAACTGACCTGACCTGGCCTGTTGGTTGTAATGTGAACTTCAGTGAAGGTTTCAGTCTGATAGATTGGGCATGTGGCACGTATGGGTGAGGAGAGGGGGGTGTATAGGGTCTTGGTGGGGAAACCGGAGGGAAGAAGGCTACTGGGGAGACCTAGGAGTAGATGGGTGGATAATATTAGGATGGATCTTCAGGAGGTGGGATATGCGTATATGGACTGGATTGGGCTGGCCCAGAATAGAGGCAGGTGGCGGATGCTTGTGAGTGCGGTAATGAACCTTCGGTTTCCGTGAAATGCGGGTAATTTCTTGACTAGCTGCAAACCAGTAAGCTTCTCAAGAAGGACTCTGCACCATGGAGTAAGCAAATAATATGTGGACCTATCTTTTTTCACATGTCGGTCTTGACATGCCTGTAATTGATCCATGCTTGCAAATAGTATATCTTCCTTGTGTTACAATTGCAGTACGTAACTTCAAAAGCCAAAGTTAAAGTTGTTGGTCTACACACCGTTAAGGCATATAGGTGAAGTGGAGTTTTATCTCCAACTTTTCTTATTTTGGGCTATAATTGGAAGTGATTTGTAAGCCTAACGCCCCGGCCACTTTACCTCTGCGGAAAGACCTTGTGGTATTCATTAAATAATCATTAATCATGCTTAAATGCCTAAAGCCTTGCGACATTTCATCGCGGTAGCTCAGTGGTTAAGGTGCTGTGCTACAAATCGGAAGGTTGTTGGTTAGATTCCAGATGGTGTTATTGGAATTTTTCATTGACGTCGAACCCTTCCGATCGCCCCATGGCCCGGGGGACGATTTAGCCTCTAACAGAAATGAATACCATGAGTATTTCATGGGGGTAAAAGCGGCCGGTGCTTAAGACTGAAACCTTACCACCATTCTGGGCCATTGTCACATAATCTGGGAACCTTAAACTCGTGGAACCCTCTGGGCACCACGGGACTGTAATGGGACTGATTTTACGGCACTTTGCAACATTCAAATTAGCCTAGTGTTATTTTATATTGCATTCTTGGCAGTATAATCACATACCATTGCCGTGAAGAGAAGTGAAGTGAGATGAAGTGTAGTGACGTGAGGTGGGATGGAGCGGTTGTAACTTTAAACGTGGTTAAACCAAATGAGAGTTTAGTGAATTGTAGTTGGGTGAATTGTAAATGAGAGGAAGTGAAGTGTCGACAAGTGTAGTGAAGTGGATTTAAGTGTAGTTGGGTGAAGTGTAGTGAACTGGAGTGGATTGAAGTTCTTGGTTACAGGGTGTCTAACATTATTAGAAGATGTATAGATCATATGAAGAGTGTAGTTTATATGGATTTTTCTTTTATCACTTTCTTTCATATTCTTTTGGTTCCATTTTGAATCATTGTATATATGGTTGTATGTTTTGTATCTTTATGTTTAATTTTGTAAATTATGTATTTTTATTGTTGTGTTTATGTATTCTTATTGTTATGTATGTTCCTTTCTGTGTATTGTGTTTGTGTTGTTCTGTTTATCGTTTGTGTGTACATGTGTTCTGTACTACTGACACCGCGTTTCAACCTAATTGCAGTTCACGAATATATCATATCATATATCATATCATATCATATCATATCATATCATATCATATCATATCATATCATATCATATCATATCATATCATATCATATCATATCATATCATATC
>Ga0123355_10010292_pt1 | contig 14313 bp, 11 predicted proteins | sample TergutEmb28metaG_3_FD_89872 | JGI IMG/M metagenome (GOLD analysis project Ga0123355, IMG submission 89872) | Embiratermes neotenicus P1 segment gut microbial communities from Petit-Saut dam, French Guiana - Emb289 P1 | ecosystem: Host-associated > Arthropoda: Insects > Digestive system > Gut ...
CCTTTGTGTTTTGGCGTCCTAAATTAAGAAATTTTTAAAAGTTTTTCCCAATCTGTTTTTGTTTGGCATTTTTTTGGACGGCCACGGGAATTTGGGGGGGGGGGGGGTTGAACCCCCCCAAACCACCCCCCTCGGTACGCCACTGTACAGTACTAGATGGAGATGAGTGTACAGCTTCATGCTTTGACCATTTTACCACTGGGGAAAGAACATGTACTCATGTAATGGAAGAGTGTTGAATGGCAGCTTGCCTGAATGTAAGGGCATAGAGAAAAATCCCTGCCTTCTTGACCGGATTCTTAAATTAACAGATAATTGCATATAAAGTGTTACATTCAATTTGACGCCAAACCCATTGAACAGTTACCCATCTTAAAATACGGAAGAAAGTTTGCAGTTACATGCTGTGTTAAATGCTGTTGGACCCACAGCAGTACTAACAGTGTATTCTCTGTTCTTAAAGCCTTGTGTTTATGAAAACACTTAACTAAACTGGAGCATTTCTTGCTGTAATATTCAGATGTAAAACAATGGGCAGTTACTTCCTCTTTTTCATGCCATGGGGTGTTGACTGTTTAATTCTTTAATTAGAATGTTTCAACGGTTTTATGTCCATAGTGCGTAACTGTAAAGCACAGATTTAGTTAAGACTTCATAACCCATTCATTTACATTGACTTCTCAGAAATGCCACTGGATGAATGTTAAACTTTTCAAGGAGGGTTTTGCTGAATGGTCTTAATTAATTTCTTGTATTTTGTTCAGCGTATTAATGGATTTGTAGTGAACATGTGAAGTGTAAATACATGTTGCTGGTTGCATATTCAGCATTAGAATATCATTCTATAATGATAATTAAAAAGGCTAATGGATGAAGTGGTTGTGGCCAGTTCTAAGGTATTAAGTCCATCATTTGCCTTGAATGAACAAAGAAATATATACCAACCTCTCAGGGTACCTCCCGAGAGTGTTTCAGAAATACTGCCATTCTGCAGACTTGCTTAGTAAAACATTAATGTACATGAGCAAAATGAGGGAGTATAGAGCACATACCAGAGGGAAGCAAGAAACAAACAGCAAATTCTGTTCATTTTTCTTCAGAAGTAAACTTATTTTTAGCCACTGTACTGAATTTATACTGTTGCAGGCTGTGGACTGGTGGAGTGTTGGTGTTCTTACATATGAACTTCTGACAGGAGCATCCCCTTTCACTGTTGAGGGTGCAACAAACTCACAGCAGGAAATTTCTCGGTGAGTCACTAGCATTTCTAGTGAGATACAACTGATTTTTGCCGTATTTCATCACAGAACTTGCTCTATACACATATATTTAGAAGTAATCTTGTGGCTCTTGTGGGCTCAGCAGATTGTATAGTGCAGCTGTATGCAGCGTCTTTCTTTCAAAGGGTAACACAGCAGAACTGCCCTCTGTCTGTGGACTGCATGTGGTAGTTTAGAGAGAATAACTGCACTGTTATTTGTTATTATTATTATTATTATTATTAGGAAAATTGTAACTGCTTTTGTGGAGAGAGCTGAATAGAGTTTAGGAAGTACTTACTCTGTGAAATTTTATGGGAGTAATTCAAATTTAATTAGGGTTACAGCAACTGAGTAATGAGACTGCTGAACCTACATTGCAGATGTCATGCCTTCTGCCACAGGTTCCAATATTTGATGTTAGGAGTACATTTTTAAGAATTAAGCAAATAGTCTTTTTTAAAAAAAAATTATATGGAAGTTCATGATTGCAGTGTAAGTCAGTCTGTTTGCAATGTTGGGTAGGCTCAGCATTTTCAGCCATGCTTCCAGCAGTTAGGCAAACGTTCTGATCAGTGCAGTGTACTGAAACAAAGTCTGCTGATCTGTGTAAACATAATTGTTGTTGCTGTTTAGTATGTCTTGGATACTGACCACTTTTAAATTTTGCATTGTTGAACTTTTTTGTAACAGTTTTGAGTTGTGTGACAAGTGCCATTATTTAAAAGCCATTAACATTACAATTGTAATTTCATTTCACCTTGCTGCTTAGGTCGCTAAAGTCCCCACAAGTACTCTTTCAAGAAGGCCAGACAATGTGACCTCCCAAACTTGAGTCTTCAGAGTGATAAGCTGGTTGTCTGTTTTCAGTAAGGATAGCGCTGATCTCTTCTGATAGTTAAAAAAAAAAAACCTTGAATTAGCTTCAGTTATTTGTAATTGCATTATTCTTGTTATTTATTTTTCACTTATCAAGGATTATCTGTTTAATCCTTTTGTGAGACAAGCTTAATTTATATAGTGTACTGTTGTTACTCTGCCCTTTGTGCTTATCTGTTAAGCATGAAAGAAGGGGTGGGGGTATTTGGGTTAAGAAGTGGTAGGCTCATACAGATGGAGGAGAAATAAGAAGGAATTGTTTCTATGATGAGAATTGTAAAATATTAAATATTTGTTTGCCATACTCTATCATGGTAACTGGAAACTGTCCATGCTCTTAGTGTAAATCTTGGTGTGGGAAAAGAATGTTGTTCCTTTATACATGATGTACCTTTAAAGCAAGCAATTACAACATAAAGTAGTCAACATGAAAATAAGCTGAGTTTACTGAAAGGGAAATGTTTTAAAGGTGGAAATTTTGTGTTGGGGATGAATTATGTAAATGAATATGGTACTTGATCCAAGCACAAGTTACATGTATTTAACAGTATGCACTGTATGTATTTAACAGGAAGCACTGATTTCGGTAGATTAACCATAAATGATATCAAAACCGTATTTATCCAATATAATAAATTTATGACTGTTTGTACAAACTGTACACACATTCTGAAGTCTGCAGTATTGTCATCCTTGTGTGGCATTTGTTGTGTTTTTAAGTATCTCACATGCGCGCACGCCTGTGAATGTGTGTGGGGGGGGGAGGGGGTATGGGTGTGTGGGTGTATGTGTGTGTGGGGGGAGGTTGTCTGTCTATCTGTGTACATACATTTGTGTGTGTGTGTGTGTGTGTGTGTGTGGGGAGGTTGTCTGTGTACATACATTTGTGTGTATGTGTGTGTGTATGTGTGTAATGTCAACATACACTCAATTTTCAGAATTTTTGTGGAAATGCAAAGTCTTGTATCTGCGCATGCAAACAGGTACTTTATTTTGCCGGAAGATCGAAGTACGTTAGGGCCATTCTTTTGTATCATCTTTTTGTATGGGACTTCCACAAACCATAAATTGGTATTTTAGCTTTCTCTCAATTTTGTAAGATGTATTTGTTTGTAACATGACAGAGAATTAACTTCCTGTGAGATGGAAAACCTTTGTGTCATGCTATGAATGCAGAGTAAGATCCAGGACCTAAGTACCACATTGTGCATAAACTTGGAATTTTCATGCTGTATGAAATTCTAAATGCTCTTGTAAACATATGAACATGTGAAGATTTAAGTCTTGAAGATGTTATGCCATGTTGTTCAGTAAATATAGCTACTGACGTGTGAAATGTCATATTGCTTTGACTGCTTGACCGCGAAGATGGAAGTGCAGTACTATGATCCTTGAAAACATTGCTAACTGTTCACCATTCAACACATCTTGCCTGTGAATGTATATTTTAGTGTATATGTTTATAATGAGAACCCTTAGAGCAAACTTCTCTTTTTCAGCCGTATACTTAAGACAAATCCTCCCATCCCAAACGATTTGTCCCCTCAAGTGTCAGACTTCATTTCTAAACTTTTGGTGAAGGATCCACGCAGGCGTTTAGGTGGAGGTGAAGAGGATGCTGAGGAACTGAAAAGGCATCCATTCTTCAGTGTAAGTTCTTTCCCCTTCTTGATATTTACCTTGTACTACAAATGTGAATGAAAGCCTTAGTTTTGTATTGTAGCTGGTGTGTGGTAACATGTTGCAGTACTAGGAAGATCAAGGCAAATATTAACATTTTGAACAATTAGAGTCTTATGGTACTGTATCTCAGGAACTTGAATGTTTTAAGCTTTAAAGCAGAACATATTGCAGTTATGTCATGACCGTGTACTTGTGTGTAAATAACGGTGTCATGTCATTGGTAACAGATTTGAACCCCTGCAATGGTGGAATATGAAAATGAGTTTTTAAAGATAGTATGTAATGCCCCTATGTGCCAAAATTTTAAAATATTTATTTCAATATTTAACCTTGCATTTGGTAGGAACTTCCTTATAATCTTGGTTATGTGATCAGCTATGCATACTGAGATTTCTTTTGCACAAAGTCCTTCTCAACATTATGCAATATTGTTGAGTCACTAGCAGAACAGAACAGAACTAAAATCTCATATTCATCCTTAATTTTAAAGTTTTTTTATTTTTTTAAAGTTTTATTTTTGCTCTTATGATCTTGTCCTGAAACTTGAGATGTTCACATTGTACCCTGTCAAATGTTAGTCTGTTGAGAGGATTTTCTTACATGTTGTTAATTATTTATGCCTTCCTCCACAGGGAACTGATTGGACTGCTCTGGCCCAGAAGGCAGTTCCGGCCCCCTTTATGCCCAGAATCACAAACGAGTTGGATGTCAGCAACTTTTCTGATGAATTTACCAGGATGGTACCTGCTGATTCACCTGCCATTGTGCCTCCAAATTTTGACAAGATATTCAAGGTAAGAACAAGTTGCTGGCCTCATTTTGCTCTCAAATTTTGAAGACCATTTTTTTTCCCCCCAAGAAATTCCCTCCTGTTTTCACAACATGCATGCTGATGTGAAAGTGTGACAGTTGATTCTTGTGGTAGTCCACAGGGAGTGGCTGCCAATAATAACTGTGTTCTTGGCTCCTCTCTTTGCAATTTTGGAACAATAATTGCTGTCATGAATTGCATACAACACCTACAAATATTTGGAGGTTTTCAACTTCAAAAAAAACATGTGTTGTCAGTGCAGGTAATAAAATACTGCTTTGGTTATTGAGTGTTAATTATATGAAATATTATTGATAGTGATGAATTATAATACTGTGTTCATGAAAAGGAATTTACTGAAGGGGTTTACTAAAATGATTCATTGATTGGGATTTATAAATAAAACAGTAATTTGTTCTGCATCTGTCAGAATGAACTCTGGGCATTTATGTGAAATATAAGGTGAAACCAAAAGAAATCTATAACATTTCTTGGAATTGATAAGGGAAAGATTAATTGAAGAGCTTTGGGATATGCATTTTAATGGTCTGCAGATGTAAGCAATGCAGATATGGAGTGCACCTTACAACTGCTTGGGATGTTTGCATTTTTGATGTTTAATTCTTTCATAATTTAAGTACCTTGAACAATTTGAAAGGGAAATGAGGTTCAATATTAAGTTAGTATAAATAAATGGGGGACTTGATTGCTAATATTGACTCAAACATTCTCATCTACATTCAGAAGCTTAAAATATTAAGATGTTTAAACAGTTACTTCCCAATTGTGCTGTGTCTCTGTGAGACATAGTTGCATATCCTGAGGGAAGAAAATTAGTTGTCAGCGCCTAAAATGAAATTGGACCAAGAGGAATTAACTCTTTGATGCCTAATGACGACTACAGTGGTCGTACCACACCGCGAACCTCCAAACGTTGCATTTTACATATTTATTCAACACATATAGGTACTGAATATTTTAAACATAGTATATACTCTCTGTTTCTTCCTCTTCAAAATGCAGTTTGTTTCATAAATCTAACCTATTTGGTTCCTGTATTATTCACATTTTATATAGAGGGTGTGCTAAAATTAAAAAAATAATTCTGGCGCCAAAAGGTTAACGAAGTGAGGAATAAAGGAATTTATGTAAAAAGGATGAATTCATAATTATACTCTTGTTATAAAACATTTAGGCTGTAATGGGCTAGACACACAGTTCAAATACAAGTAACACATACATAAATTTAGTGAAGCGTTAGAGGAAATAGAGGCTGAAGAGGGAACAATGATATTAAAAAATATTTTAAATAAATTGTTATCAGTAAAGTGGGTTGTCCTTAGCTGGCTCAGGATCAGATATACTAATCATTTTTGTATGTATATGTATTTTCACACACTGATACCTGAAAGATTAGTATGTTCATTTTTAGGGGTGAGTTCTGAACTCTGCAAGGTTCATACATTGTATATTATTAAGTGTTCACAAAGGTAGTGTGTTTGTATACATATTAGTGTTGATAATTGAACATGACAGAAGGTGACTGGAAAGGGCTGAAACTTGTGGCAAGTTGTTATAGTTTAACAAAATCATAACTTCCAGCTGAACCCCATGATTGCATTTATTATATGCGTTTATTAGCAGCTGTATTCTCTGTGTTCTTAAAGTTACAGTAATGAAACTATGCTTATTTACCGATGTATGTTTGTTGCAGGGGTACTCATACGTGGCACCATCTGTCCTTTTCACTGAAAATGTAGTGAGTGATGAAATCTTTCAGCCTGCTGAAGACAAGCGTCCAAATCCAGCCAATATTTTGTCATGCAAGTTTAAGGCAAGTGTTAAAATGTGTCTGTTACGTTTGAAAAAGACAGGCTTTATGAATAGGGTACATATGTTGAAGGGTGATGGAGAAAAAGTCACTAACTAGATGCTAAATTACAAAATACATGCTAGTGCTCCCTCTGGTTTAACATTCCAGTATTTTGTCTGTTTATATTTCAGCCTTGTTGTCCTCCCAGGAAAACTGTATAGTACTGTTACTTGAAGGTTTATAGTTCTGTCACCTTTTTTCATAGTTGGGCCACTAAGGTTTATAGTTGTAAATCCTTTACAATAGTTGTATGCCTGAGGTATGTAGTGGTAACTCCTTTTATTATCTACACATCTGAGGTTTGTTTATAAGCGTTCAGTTGGTGTTGATTGATAGTGATCAGTATGATATACCAGGGGTGGCCACAGTGCGGCTCATGCTTATCAGTGGTGTTACTCAACGTGAGTTTTGTGTAAAAATAATATTCTGGTAGTTTACATGTGTACAGGGCAGAATGTGAATGGTGTTATAAAATATTTTCTGATTAAAGGAGACTATTAAGTGAGATTAACCTAGGGTAGCTGAACAGAAATAAGAAGTCATCTAATAAGGAAATATTATGTTCTTTCAGTTTTTATTTTATTTTATTAATGCAGGGCTGTTGCCTAAGTTGCAGCACCTGAAGCTTGCCTAGCTGGCCATCCGTGCCATATACAACACATTATTCCTTCTTTATTTACAGGTTTAAATGTTTTTAATATATTTGTTCATCTTAAACAGAAGTTTAATGATATATATTGAAGACATGGAGAAAAGCAACTCTTGCTTTGTAGATTTATTTATTATGATTCTCTGCAAAAGATTCTTTTTTTAAAATAGCCCTTATAAAACATGCTCACAAGATTAATTATTGTAGGATATTAAAAAAATACAGCACTAATGAGGCCGGTCGTTTGGTGGAAGAAGGACAAAAGACAGTTTCTGTGTGCACTATTCACCAGATAAAATTCTGTTGACCTAAAATGGGGCATTACACAATTGCAAGTATCAGAATTTGAAATGGAGCTGGAGTCTGAGAATTTTGTCACAATTTGCCACTGAGAATGATGTCATTTCATAGTAAACGTATAATCTTATTTTACCTAGGTTTTATTTTGTACTTGAGGAAACTGACTCAAAATTATCTAAGCATTGTTAAATATTATTTATGGAACTGTGAATCTGTTATCTCTTTGCAGGACTCCCCGTTCTTTCAAAATTATGACCTGAACCTTAAAGAAGGAATACTTGGAGATGGGAGTTTCTCAGTTTGCCGCAAGTGCACAAACCGACAAACAGGAGAGGAATTTGCGGTTAAAATTGTAAGTCGCAAGATTGACTGCACAAGGGAGATAAACTTGCTGCGAGCATGCCAGGGGCATCATAATATTGTCAATCTCCGTGAAGTGTACTATGATGAGGTGAGTTTAAACAGGCTGCCTTTTGCATTTAATGTTCATTAGTGTGACACAGAATGCAGCTATTTGATAAAACGTGGACATATGTTGGCAGCATGTATATACTTGTTGGCTGGAATAATGTAGTTGGTATAGTGATTCACTACGGGCTGGCCCATCCAGGGATCGAGTCCTGATGGGGATGAGGTTTTCTGCACATGTTTAGACTGGTCCTATGGGCCACCCAGCCTCCTGCATAATGGGTACAGGGTCTGTTTCCTGAGGTAAAGTGGTTGGAGAGTGGCATTGACCACCCACCCACATGTAGCACCGAGGTTGGAGAAAGAGTAGAGCTATACGTCTACTTCTCCCCTGGACCTTCATGGCCTGTTCTTGGGTCCACTATACCTTTAGTTTACTTTATATATGCACTTTAATTGAATGGGTTTTTGTAAGTTTTTGGAAGTCTTTTGAAAACCACAATAACTACATGTAACAAAAATAAGAGACTGTATAAGGTAAAGTGCATTGTTGAAGTAAGAAAGGAAATATAACTGCAGTAGAGTAAATAAAGTTGTAATAGCAATTGTGATCGAAGAAAACTCAAGTCATTGGACAGTGTCATGCAGATTTCTGATCAAAATGGTGCATCAAGTTGTATACAATTATTGCAGTTGGTAATTATGTCTTGGCAGGCTCATACATACCTTGTCTTGGAGCTGTTACGTGGTGGTGAGCTACTAGAAAGAATTAGAAGGAAGGATCGCTTCACTGAGAGTGAGGCAAGCCAAATTATGAGGAATCTCATCTCAGCTGTTAATTTCATGCATTCTCGTGGAGTTGTACACAGAGATCTGAAGCCCGAGGTATGTGAAGAAGCATAATCAACTTGAAAGGTACAGGCGAGGGGTGGTCATGGTGAGGCTGCATGAGCCACATGTGGCTTGCAGATGTTACTGGCGTGGCTCACCCAAGTTGCCTCTAAAAATAATATTCACGTAATCTTCATAAATAACCAGCTTGACGCACAATTCTTTTTCTTATATTTGTTTATTCCAATTCTCTACATGTTTCTAGCAACCAAGTGCTTATCATCAGGAGAGTCAGTTGTATCAATACGACCTCTGGTATATGTCACTCTACGTAGGAGACCGTGTGGTATGCAGGTGGTATGTAGTTCCATCTAAACCTGCATACCACATGGTCACCTACATACAGTGACATATACCAGAGGTCTATTGATACAACTGACTCTCCTGATGATGAGCACTTGGTTGCTGGAAACATGTAGAGAACTGGAATCAACAAATATAAGAAAAAGAATTGTGCATCAAGTTGGTTATTTACAAAGATTGTAATAAGATGCACTGTCAACGAAATATAAAATATTCGTGTAATTTGCTTGCACATAAGGCTGACCATGAAGGGAATTTTAAGAGATTTCCTAAAGGAAAGAGACCCATAACTGACTGAAACTAACCTGTTGCAGTTGGAGGAACAGAAATAAGAAGCGATCAAGCAAGGAAAAATATTCTATTTTATTAATGCATTAGTCACTTCCCTAACAAGAAGTAATTTCATGCACTGCTAACAGAAATGCTATCTATGGTCTCCCTGACACTGCGTGATTTTGTTACAGTGTGTTTTACTTGATTAATAAACATGTAGTTCTTGGCTAAGTTGCTTCCTAAAGTATGGCTCCTGAAGCTCCTCTGGCTGCCACCGCTGTTGGAATATGGGCTTGTTCCACTTCTGTGTAGTAATCAATTTCTGTCCTCACCCTGTTCAGTTAGAAAACCTTCCTGTAATATGTGGCTTTCTTAGGTAACTTCTTATACACCATTCTAGGAGTAAATTTTTTGGGTGAGGTCACAAAATTGCGAAAAGTTACTATTAGCTTCATCATTGTCTGTCTCTCCATCTGTCTGTTAGTCTGCATGAAACAGCTCGGATTCCACTGAACGAATTTTCCTGAAATTTTGTAATTTGATTAGTTTTTGAATATCTGTCAAGAAAATTCAAGTTTCATTAAAATCTGACAAGAATAATAGGTACTTAATGTGAAGACCTGTGTGCAGTTGTGATAGTATCTTGCTCAATTCTTTTTAGAATGAAAAATTATTTAGACAAAGTTGTAGAGAAAATCAAAATGCTCATTTTATATTCAGTAACTTTTTTCCAAGAATCTTACTGCTTATGAGGTAATGTGGAAAAATATGGTACAGTCAGAGGCCACAGATATAAATATAATACAGCACATGTAAATTGCATGTTAGATGGTTAAGGCTACAGACACATACTCAGAATATGTAATACTTATGGCTTTTCCACGTAAGTAATGGCTACATGAATGTGTCTCAGTGTTATGTTTATATGTACATTGCCTGTCTTGTTTTGTGTTTTAATAGTGTAACTTACTAGGTTACTTCTGGGCCCAAATACATTGTTTAGAAACACTGTATTCAAACAGTCTGGTGGTTTTGTTTCATTGCTGCTGAGAAACTGTTTCAAAGTGATACCTACTATTGTAGCAGAAAATTATTTAAAAAAAAGTGATGTTACTGACTGAAGACATTTCACATTGTGTGTTGTAATTGTTTTGAGGGAAGTAAAGAAGTGGAAAGTGAGGTGAGGACTTACATGGCAGATGAGGGGTTTTTGGTAGAAAAGGCAAGATGTGGTGACAAATTCATTATGGAAATAAGATTTAGCTGGATTTGGTAACATCTTAAGAAGACTGGAACGTAAATTTCTAGTGTTCCAGCATCTGATTGGTACAAGTATCTGATGAGTGGATACAAAATTTAAAACTGCACTGCCTCCCACAATAAATTTAGCAGGTATTATGAGATGCTGAACTGATGGACTCAGTTACTAGCAAGGAATACAGCATTCCAAAATGGTCAATATGATTAGAAACCAATTTTATAGACCATCTAGAGCACACAAATTCATTATGCATTTGAATTATATTAGGAACCCAACATGTTTCATTTCTAATAATGAATCACCATCAGGGGTTTTGTGTAAAGAAAGGTTGTTTACAAAATTGTACTCCACTGCTAATTCAGTAGAGTACAGTTTCATGTTATCGGTATAGAGCATTTATGAAATATGAGTCACAAGTCTAATATACCTTCCTCCATGTTGAACAGTTTTGTAAAAGTTGATCCATAACAATTTTTGTATCTGCCTGCAGAATTTGCTTTTCACGGATGATTCAGAGCAAGCTGATATCAAGATAGTGGATTTTGGATTTGCAAGACTGAAGCAGGAAAAGGAACCCATGCACACACCTTGCTTTACTCTACATTATGCTGCTCCTGAAGTGCTCAAAGAGGCGTTCAGCAATGGTACTGATGGCTATGATGAGAACTGTGACCTCTGGAGCCTGGGTGTCATCTTGGTGGGTATATCCGGGACAGCTGAGAGAGGAATCCTTTAGAGAGATAAAGAATTTGTTACAGTATCTCTTTAGAATAAGATACTTGATAGGATACCAAGGTAGCATTGATAATGCCTCATCAAAGATCCACCCACTTCTCTGTAGTTCCAAGGTCAAGGTTGCATCGATTTTTACTTCACTCCCTTTGATATTGTCATTGAAAGGGACAGTATTTTTCTGAATTTCACAGCCTAACATTGATACTAAGAACACACAATAATTACTCAATTAAAATTATGTGCATAATAATAATAATAATAATAATAATAATGAGACACTAGACCACATAATATTAGCTGAGACAATAGACCACATACTTTCAGCCTGCCCAATACTGGCAAAAGAACAGTACATGAAAAGACATGATTGTGTGCTGTGCACAACTATACTTCAACATATGCAAGGAAACAGGGGTACAGTTGGGCAAAAAACACTGGTATGAACATGTGCCAAAATCAGTAGAAACAAGTCAAGGAAGCAAGGTAACCATATGGTGGAATCAACAAGTACAAACTGACAGAACTGTTCCCAACAACAAACCAGACATTATAATCCATGATAATGAAAAGGGAACATGTATGTTAATAGACATTGCAATCTCAGGAGACAGAAATGTGATTAAAAAAGAAACTGTTAAGATTCTAAAATATAAAGAGCTTACAATAGAAATACAGCGCATGTGGAATGTAAAAACAAAGGTGATACCAGTAATAATAGGGGTGATTGGGACTATTTCATAGTCATTCAGAAAATACGTGAGCAACATACCAGGAAAACATGAAGTCAAGGAACTACAGAAAACAGCCATATTGGGCACTGCACACATACTTTAGAAAGTAAAAGATAAAGGTAAATTTTTCCCGTTACAGGCCCAGTGTGGCCCAGAGGGTGGGTAGAGGTATAGTTCTACTCTTCCATGACCATGGCACTAGAAGGGGGTGAGTGGTCAGCAGCATGCCCTGGCCGCACTTTACCCCCGGGAAAGACCCAGTGCCCATTTTACAGGAGGCTGGGTGGGCCCCAGGGCCGGTCTGGATGGGCAGAAAATCTCATCCTCACCGGGATTCGATCCCGGACCATCCAGCCCATAGTCAGTCACTATACCGACTTAGCTACCCAGCCCACTACTTTGGAAAGTACTAATGTGAAAAAAATACAATAGATTCAACACTGGAACTAACGATATAAGCACCATGAATAGTAACAACAGAATAGCCGCAACAGTGTGTTCCCTAGGGACATGGGTTGTCTCAGAAATATAGGTATAGATACCCTGCATAAAGGAGATGATGATGATGGTGATGATTATAACTGGCAAACTGTCTTAAGCACATTACTTACAGGGCTTATTAAACAAATTTGGAAATTCAGAAACAAGTCTACTGCTGAGATGTATGTTATGATCTTTAACATACACATTGTTTTAGGCATTCTTGACAGAAACACATATTTGTGTTAACATGCTGAGTACAAGTAACATGCCAGACTTATGGCTACAGTGAAAGGCCAGAACTGTGCCACAAGTGACGTGGACCACAGAGGATCAAGTCACACACAATCTGCTGTAAAATTTTATTGGGTTGAAATTCCTACAGTCAGTGTACAACATGGTGTTGATTTCATTTACAGTATACTATGTTGTCTGGCCGTGCCCCATTCCATGCTCAGTCAAGGGATGACAGTGCCGCAGCTGTAATGGGCAGGATCAAAGGAGGGGAATTTGATTTCAGTGCTGATGCCTGGAATCATGTCTCTGCACAAGCCAAATATGTGACCAAAGGTAAGAATGCTGATAAATTTATTAAAATCTAAAGTACACAATGCTGTTGGAAATTTTTTACACCAGCATGCTGGTATTTGGCATGTGTATTTATTCTTCCTTTTCTCAGGAACTTCTGTATCCTCCAGACCAGTTTCTTTTTGTCGCTATTTCAGATTTACAATAAACATGCTTTATTATTATTATGATTTTGCCTGGAAAAAGGTTTTGCTACCATGTAACTTACACTCTTTTAACATGTTCATAAACTCCCAAGTTCTAAGAATGTACAATATGAACGTATCTATTACTGTGTAAGGAAATATATAGCTGTAAACGAGATGTATTTAAGGTTGCTTCAGTAGACACAGTACATAGACACGAAAGTGCTTTTTAGTCCTTGGAGTGTTCCACTCCATTTAGGATTGGAATTACTTTAACAGAAAGGTGAAGGTAGTTGTAATATTTTTTGCACAAGCATATCGTAGTTTTTCTTAAATTTTAAATTATTACCTGTTTTATTTGGTATGTGGAACTTGAGTTTGGCATGTATTTTTCTTTCCTTTTTCAGTAAAATATTTCAACATGTAGCCTGAATCCTATGAAATTGTATTACATTTACACAAAATGTGTTGTGTGTAGATGATGTGTAAAGCATAGAGTTTATTAAAACCCCCAGTACATGATGCAAAACATAGTCAGCAAAGAAGATCAAGTACGTAGGCAGAACTAAGTCATCTAATGTAGCATTTTGCACATATTTTAAACAACTCAAAGTGCAAGAGTACACGGGGTAGTAATCATATTGATGCATGTGATCTCTTTAACAGGCTTGCTCACAGTTGACCCCAAGAAGAGGCTGCGAATGAGTGATCTGAGGAGCAATGAGTGGTTACAAGGAAATAATGTCAGACTGTACCCTTCAACACCACTCATGACACCAGATGTCCTTAGTGCAGGATCCTCAGTAAGATCAGCGGAGATGGGTGTCAAACAGACATTCAGTGCTTTCCATCAAGCTCATCGGGAAGGATTCAGGCTACAGGTTAGTTAAGTGAACTCATTTTGGAAGTTGCAAAATTTATGCAGTCAAGTTATTCTATAATAACATACATTTTCATCTGTATTGGAAGTATGCAAGTTCTGGCTAGTGTCGTCATATTCCAGTCTGCCTGCCTGCCCGTCTCTCTCTCTCTCCCCCCCCCCCCCCCCCCCCCCCCCCCCTCTC
>Ga0123355_10010293_pt1 | contig 14312 bp, 5 predicted proteins | sample TergutEmb28metaG_3_FD_89872 | JGI IMG/M metagenome (GOLD analysis project Ga0123355, IMG submission 89872) | Embiratermes neotenicus P1 segment gut microbial communities from Petit-Saut dam, French Guiana - Emb289 P1 | ecosystem: Host-associated > Arthropoda: Insects > Digestive system > Gut ...
AAAGTGCGGCCGGGGCGTGCTGCTGACCACTCACCCCCTTCTAGTGCCGCGGTCGTGGAAGAGTAGAGCTATAACTCTACCCACCCTCTGGGCCACACCGGGCCTGTAACGGGATCACTTTACTAATAACTGATAAATTTTGTCGCTTAACATGCGACACCTTTTAAGCGCATCTGCTAACAATGCAAGTGAAAGTAACAAGGTGGCAAAATAACGCATGTCATAATTCTGTATGATTCGTCTAATTCTGTTTATGTAAATCAGAGACCGTAACTCTCGTGGTAAATGTTTATTTTATGTAAAATGTGTGTTCCAGCTCTAAGCGCGTTCGCAAAACTGCGAAAAGCGACTGGTAGCGTCTTAATGTTTGTCTGTGCATCCACTCGGCTGCCACTTGACGGATTTTCATGAAATTTGATATTTGATTATTTTTCGAAAATTTGTAGAGAAAGTTCAAGTATCGTTAAAATCTGACAAGAATCAAGGGTATTTTACATGATGGCCTTTGTACTTTTATGATCCTACCTCGCTTATTCTTTTTAGAATGAGAAATGTTTCATATTACATTTGTAGAGAAAATCATAAGACACATTTTATGTTGAATAATTTATTTTCCAAAATAGTGCCGTTTATTAGATAACGTGGAAAAATATTGTGGAGCAGGTCAGGCCACGTATGTCAATATATATGGGCGCATGCGCTTTGCTTGCTGGATATCTTAATGCTACAGATACACACTCGGAATATACAATACTTATTGCTTTTCCGCAGCAACAGTGGTTACGCGAACGCGCCTCAGTGTTAAGTTTATACGTACATTGCCTGTCTTGTTGTCTGTAACTTTTAATCGCAATGTTTATCGCCGCGGTAAATGTTTAGTGCACAGCAACAGAGATACGCACATAGACGCGTCTGTTTCTTCAGGCGGTGTCCATTAATTTTGTTATTGTTCATCCAAAATCGGAGTGTATAGGCAACCTTTAGTAAAACTCCCCTGTAACAGATTTCACCGAAATCCGCTCAGCGGTTCTCAAATTGATACTTGCAAAATGACGTACCGAAGCCAGTAGGCGCATTTTTGCAGCATCGTTGCGAACAGTGACTTAGCAAGGTTTTTGGCGCCTGGGGCGGGTAATTACAATGGCGGACCCTAAGATAAATTATTAACTATAATAAATCGCAATTATTTGTTTTTTTTTTTTTGTATTTGGCTCAATAATTAAAAATTGCCGAGCACAGAAAATCAATCTTTTTATTTAGAATATTTAATTTGCCGCCAATTTTGTCTTCCCTTGCACTCTGCCAATCGGGGTGGGCGCTCCGCTCCTCCCCTCCCCATTATCTCCAGCTATGCCCTTGGTTTCGAACACGCCCAAAACCGAAAAATTCCAGTCCTTCGGCACTTTGCACAGCGCTACACGGACAAGTGTGTGTATTCTTGTTGTATGACCTGCAGCCAGTTGCACTTTCCTAACACAATTATCTTCCCTGTCTTTTGAGATTGCCATGGACAGCGTAACCACGCAACTGCTCACTGCACCTGTTAGAGCCTTGACCATATCCTGTTGAGTCACGTAAGCGAAATAGGGCGTGGCGTATAGTAAAGACAGCTGTCATCCTGTCACACGTAATTTGACGAAGTGTATTAAATTCTTTTGTATTTGACTTCAGTACTGCGAGTGGGTTCTTTCTTTACTTGTAAATCTTCTCGCAGAGTGTCTCGCAGTTTGTGATTTTTATCTGGTTGATAGCTTTGAAACACAGCACCAGTTTATCGTACTACGGTTCTGAGCATGAATTTGTTTGCCATTACGGTGCAGGATACTGGTGGGTCAGTCGTATGGGGCTGAAAGGAAATGAGGATTTTATAGAATACAGTATTGAGATATTACCTGCTTCTTTAATGCTTCTGTTCACCATCGTGATCTGTTTATGATCGATTTATTTATGCCGAAAATTTAAATTTGGTATAGTTTTCAGAGTAATTGTCTCCATCGTCGTCATCGTCATCATCTGCACACAGTCATCGCCGCGACTGGACAATTTGAACACTGCAAGATGTCAGACAAATAGAACGTAGAGAAGTTTTTGGAGGTGGTGGTTGTTGATAGAGTCCACTGACGAACTTGTGCAGTTGTGGTAATGAACCTTAGGGTTTCACAAAAGACTGATTATTTCTTCACTAGGTGGGCGACTGTTTGGTTTCTTGAGGAATCTGATGTCAGTCGTTCGTTGGTGTTTATTATCTGCTGTAACTGGAATCCTTAACTTGGTGACATGCTGGGCCGAATGGACAGTTCACAGTTCCCTTTGTCGGGCTTTACGAAGTGATGGGCCGAAAACTTTAAAAGTCACGGTTAAGGTTTCTTTGCATTAAAATTATAGACCTTTAAAAGGAAGACATGGAGGGCGAGAAGAAATGAAAAAGAGCAATAAAACAAGGAATTTTGACCCAAACCGTTACCCTGTGCCCCGAGACACTAAATGTGATTTAAGTCCCTCCATTCATTAATGAAATACACATTTTAGACAGCTTTTAGTGACCCAAGGTCGTCTCCTGCCAGCAGCCATCTCGCGATCAACCCTCCAAGAGTTTTTGTGGGGTTCAGATGTCTTGTCGTTAAAAATCAGGTATGTAGGGACGAGGGGGCGACATCCTTTCAGATGTTTCATTTTAAAAAAGAGACCTGTTTTATCTGTAGAAAGCACGTAAAATTTGTTTGGTCCATCGATGTGGAAATTACATAGAACGAGAGGGCGGTGGAAGATGAATGGATAAGGACACTTGATTAGACAGGCGAATAGCTGCTGTCTGTCGGGCAGTTCGAGTCTGTCTACGTAGAGAGAAGGAAAAGATAACATGGCTGTAGATGCCACTAGTCTCCATTTCTGCTGTCATACTGTGTTTAGAAGTACAACATTAAAATGTGTAACTGGAACAGTTTACAGTTTCGTAAAATCATGCCCGTGTTTTGGTACTGTACAAGAGGCTGGCTAGACGTGGGCACAAGATGACAGAGGTAGCAGTCCAGCAAATGCCGCAGCAGAACTAAGGATTCGTAAGACTTCTAGGTCTCGCTGGATACACGGGCCTACGTGGATAGGTAAACACAGTTGAATCCGGTTATAACGACATCGTTTTATGCTACACCTCGTCTACAGCGTCAGCCTTTCTGTGGTACCAGTTAATTCCACGCTGTTGACCATAACAATATACTCCCTGGTTATAACGACACAAAATATTAAGCCCTTTTCATGACGTTATAACCGAGTTCGACTGTAATGTCATAGTAACATACATGACAAGTGTAGGTGGATGAAACAGTTTAACACTTTACTGTACATAGTCAAAGTTAGAAAACATGTAAACGAAGTGGATGAAGACGCCAAAATATTCTGTTTAGCCAAGATAAAAATCACTTAAAGATTTATAACCCAAAGTTAATGGGCATGATGAAGACAAATTTGTACATTGAAAACAAAAATCGTTCCATCTCGTACTTTTACCGAGGGGGGACAGTTGAAGAAGCTGGTAATAACGGGGACAAAATCGTTTCGGAAGTTATAGGTAGGATCATAATGTCGAACCGAAATAAAGAGTTTTCGCCTGGAGACGAAGAGCGTGCCGTGATGTGACCTGAGATGCGACCGCAGATTTTTTACACGTATGCGATAGCATGTCCATTTTATTAATCATTATGGTCCAAAGATTAATAATATTTCTGACCGAAAAAAAATAAATATGACCTAACTGGATAGTGCGAAATCCATCAGAATTGTTTGGTTGCTACTCAAGCTTAATCTAGTAGCGGAATCGTATTTGTTAAAGAAAAGCGTTATGCGGAAAATTACGTCTTCGTCATTCACCGTAAGCTAATACAGAGATAAGAGACTCTACCCACGCTGCAGAGTTCAAAAGTCATTCTGATGAGTCACCGAAGCATGATATGGCCTCGTTCATCTCCGTAGATATGTAGTCTTATTTCGGTGTATTTCTGTGACGGTGTAAGATCTCTGTGCAGTGTGTGCGTGATGTGAATGTTTTAAAGTGATATGCTTGGTGCTCTACGTACATGTGATTGCGTTTTATAAATTATTTGTGTCTTGTGACGAGTTTTTAAAAATCAGCAGGCGGGGTCTGTTTATATCTTATATGTGTACTTCTTGCACTCGTGTTTTCTGAAACATTCCGAATATAGTCAACATTGTTTGATTAATCTGAGTGATTGTGGTGGTATCGTAGGAGTTCGTAGTACCTGCTTGTTTGTCTCAAAGGTGCGTATATTTGCCTGCTTCACTGTGTGAATAATTGTTGTGCATAATGGTTGTGTCTATACAGGTACGGCTCTTGCATGTACGTTTGACATAGGTGATATTTGATGTAATCTTAAGTACGTAAATAAGCTATCGCAAATGGGGTTAGATGTGATGGTATTTAGGCAGTTTCGTTGCTTTTTCCGGCTGATATTGTGTATGTACATTTTCTCATAATCTTGAGATATTTTCCATTTTTAGCAACTTGTAGCATTTCCATTATATCATAAATTTTCGCATTTTTCTCGGATATAGTGGGCGAAATTCGAAATGAACTATTATTTCTAATAGCCTGATTATGTTCATTTTCGGCCGCTCACTTGCTGGGATTGCGAGTTCGAATCCAGCCGGGCGCATGGACTTATTTCTCTTCTGAGTGTTGTATGTTGTAAGGTGAATGTCTCTGATTCGGGCTGATCACTCGCCCGGGGGAGTCCTACCGTCTGTAGTGTGTCTGCGTGTGATCGTGAAGTCTCGACAGTGAGGAGGCCGTGGCCCACTAGGGGCTGTCATGCCATGAAAGAAATAAATTGTCCATTGTATCTGATTCTAAAAGTTATGCCCTGCAGTGTGCACTGACGGATTACAAGTCTGCAAGTCATACTTTCCATGGAAGTGCAAGGAATTTAATTGATAAAATCTCACTTGAATGCATTTGTTCATTTCGGCTTGTTGATTCATTAGTAATCTACCTATTGTTTTATTTGTTTTGCATGCAGTAGTATATCGACTGTGCTGAACGTGTAGGTGAGGAGATTCGCATGTTCCATAACTCTTAATACATAAAAAAGTTACGGAACATGCGTATCTCCTCACCTACACGTACAGCACAGTCGATATACTACTGCATGCAAAACAAATAAAACAATAGGTAGATTACTAATGAATCAACAAGCCGAAATGAACAAATGCATTCAAGTGGGATTTATCAATTAAATTCCTTACACTTCCATGGAATGTATGACTTGCAGACTTGTAAAACAAGAATTTTGTGCATCAAGTTGGTTAATTACTGAGATATACTGATGTACGGTCAGCAGAACATTAAAAAAAAAAAAGTTTCTCGCGGTTTATTCTCATCTGTAAGATATTTGTGCAGTTTATTCCTCAAAAGCCGAGTTGCAGTAGTTTCGTCTCTAGGCGTGGGGAGGTAGGGGGGGTTGTTGTTTAATGGACTGTTTGGAATTACAACATCTGTAGGTGCAGACTTCCTAAAAATATAAAAGTGGACTGGATTATTATTTAATTATTGTTCCTGAAACATTCAGCTTGTTTTCCTACTGTTTTTCGCACGCGGAATTTCATGGGTGTGTGTGGAAACGCGTTATCGGATCCTCTGCGCGTGTCATCTGTCTTTGTGATATTGTTATCAGATACGATAAGGATATCGTACACATAGCCACAGTAACTTCAGATATTGTGTTGTACTGAATCTGAAACAGTGCATTGTCTTTTATGGAATGTAAGAGTAGATTTCGGCCCTTTGTGCTCCTACAGCTAACCTCTCTCACCTCCTCTATAAATAAATTTGTTGACTTGCCGTTTTGCACACGTTTATTACATCTTCATTATATTGTGCGTGTTGTTGTTCTGTATTGTTATTCATTAATGTCTTAATTCATTTACAGGAGTATTCCTGTACGTATTGTACATACTTATTTTTAATGAGGTCCCTCAATCTGCTTTCTTCCCCTAAGGTGAGCGATCAGGTTTTGTATCCCGTACAAAATAACGGGGGATTTTGGTTATGCATATTTTTAGTTTTACGTTATCAGATAGGAAATGGGAAGTTGGATTCTTTAGAGAATGGTTTCAAGCATTCCGGGATGTAATCTACTCTGTTAGTGTATGCATGTTGTTGTGATATAGTACTGTCATACAGAAGGGATGTCCCACGTGAAGATCATATTTCTGTCGTCGTTAAATATTTTTAGTTAACAGATTGCCGCCTTCTTGGCACTCTCGACGGTCTTTCCCGTATGACGTATTCTTGTCAGATGTCGTCAGTCGGCTACGACCACATTTCAATGTTGGAAGTGTTACACTGAGATAAAAAAACGAGTACAAGATAAGTTACAGGCGTTGCGTCATTATTGTCGTCATTACAAACTACAATTTAGGAAAGGCGGCCTTTCCATCTTCGACCCAGGATGCTCCATTGTTCCTTCAGAAGGAGCCCAGGATTTCTGGAAATTTCCCATACCGTGAGAAGTAATAATGGTGTGCGAGGCTGTTACTTACAGGAAGAGTTGGTAAAACGATGCAGATCATTGATTGCCAGACTTTCCTCTACGAATTCCTTGGTCTGGCTTTCCTGGGTATCCGCGGGTGCCATTTCTAATGACGGGGTTTAATTTTACTAAACTGGTGATTATGTGATAGTATGCCCTAAAGAGCAGTAGCAAACAGCTTACATTAAGCGATACGTTGAAATGGCATGCCTGCTAGCGGATTGTATTGACAAACCCCCAGAAGAGTAATGGTTCAAATAAGGGACTCTTTAAATACATTATTTGAATTATGATTCGGCAGTGGGAGTAATCGTAGTAAAAATCGCTTCAAAGGAACATGCAGTTCGATTATGCTATATTTTCGGTCAGACTTTGACTTTAGATTAACATACTGGTTCTTGAATAAGGAGAGACCAACTTGATGTCACTTGCTTTATTATTTCATTATTTAATGCTCAACATGTTTCAGATGTTAATACATCCATTCTCAGGAGCTTGCGACTTATTTATTGAGTTATTTCATGAGTTGTATTGCTCTGGTTCGATGTGTGTTGGTGTTACGTTGTGGTTTGGCTGGGGTGGTATGGTATCCGAATGCAGGCTGAGGCACTAGTGCCTCAGCCTGCATTCGGATACCATACCACCCCAGCCAAACCACAACGTAACACCAACACACATCGAACCAGAGCAATACAACTCATGAAATAACTCAATAAATAAGTCGCAAGCTCCTGAGAATGGATGTATTAACATCTGAAACATGTTGAGCATTAAATAATGAAATAATAAAGCAAGTGACATCAAGTTGGTCTCTCCTTATTCAAGAACCAGTATGTTAATCTAAAGTCAAAGTCTGACCGAAAATATAGCATAATCGAACTGCATGTTCCTTTGAAGCGATTTTTACTACGATTACTCCCACTGCCGAATCATAATTCAAATAATGTATTTAAAGAGTCCCTTATTTGAACCATTACTCTTCTGGGGGTTTGTCAATACAATCCGCTAGCAGGCATGCCATTTCAACGTATCGCTTAATGTAAGCTGTTTGCTACTGCTCTTTAGGGCATACTATCACATAATCACCAGTTTAGTAAAATTAAACCCCGTCATTAGAAATGGCACCCGCGGATACCCAGGAAAGCCAGACCAAGGAATTCGTAGAGGAAAGTCTGGCAATCAATGATCTGCATCGTTTTACCAACTCTTCCTGTAAGTAACAGCCTCGCACACCATTATTACTTCTCACGGTATGGGAAATTTCCAGAAATCCTGGGCTCCTTCTGAAGGAACAATGGAGCATCCTGGGTCGAAGATGGAAAGGCCGCCTTTCCTAAATTGTAGTTTGTAATGACGACAATAATGACGCAACGCCTGTAACTTATCTTGTACTCGTTTTTTTATCTCAGTGTAACACTTCCAACATTGAAATGTGGTCGTAGCCGACTGACGACATCTGACAAGAATACGTCATACGGGAAAGACCGTCGAGAGTGCCAAGAAGGCGGCAATCTGTTAACTAAAAATATTTAACGACGACAGAAATATGATCTTCACGTGGGACATCCCTTCTGTATGACAGTACTATATCACAACAACATGCATACACTAACAGAGTAGATTACATCCCGGAATGCTTGAAACCATTCTCTAAAGAATCCAACTTCCCATTTCCTATCTGATAACGTAAAACTAAAAATATGCATAACCAAAATCCCCCGTTATTTTGTACGGGATACAAAACCTGATCGCTCACCTTAGGGGAAGAAAGCAGATTGAGGGACCTCATTAAAAATAAGTATGTACAATACGTACAGGAATACTCCTGTAAATGAATTAAGACATTAATGAATAACAATACAGAACAACAACACGCACAATATAATGAAGATGTAATAAACGTGTGCAAAACGGCAAGTCAACAAATTTATTTATAGAGGAGGTGAGAGAGGTTAGCTGTAGGAGCACAAAGGGCCGAAATCTACTCTTACATTCCATAAAAGACAATGCACTGTTTCAGATTCAGTACAACACAATATCTGAAGTTACTGTGGCTATGTGTACGATATCCTTATCGTATCTGATAACAATATCACAAAGACAGATGACACGCGCAGAGGATCCGATAACGCGTTTCCACACACACCCATGAAATTCCGCGTGCGAAAAACAGTAGGAAAACAAGCTGAATGTTTCAGGAACAATAATTAAATAATAATCCAGTCCACTTTTATATTTTTAGGAAGTCTGCACCTACAGATGTTGTAATTCCAAACAGTCCATTAAACAACAACCCCCCCTACCTCCCCACGCCTAGAGACGAAACTACTGCAACTCGGCTTTTGAGGAATAAACTGCACAAATATCTTACAGATGAGAATAAACCGCGAGAAACTTTTTTTTTTTTAATGTTCTGCTGACCGTACATCAGTATATCTCAGTAATTAACCAACTTGATGCACAAAATTCTTGTTTTACAAGTCTGCAAGTCATACATTCCATGGAAGTGTAAGGAATTTAATTGATAAATCCCACTTGAATGCATTTGTTCATTTCGGCTTGTTGATTCATTAGTAATCTACCTATTGTTTTATTTGTTTTGCATGCAGTAGTATATCGACTGTGCTGTACGTGTAGGTGAGGAGATACGCATGTTCCGTAACTTTTTTATGTATTAAGAGTTATGGAACATGCGAATCTCCTCACCTACACGTTCAGCACAGTCGATATACTACTGCATGCAAAACAAATAAAACAATAGGTAGATTACTAATGAATCAACAAGCCGAAATGAACAAATGCATTCAAGTGAGATTTTATCAATTAAATTCCTTGCACTTCCATGGAAAGTATGACTTGCAGACTTGTAATCCGTCAGTGCACACTGCAGGGCATAACTTTTAGAATCAGATACAATGGACAATTTATTTCTTTCATGGCATGACAGCCCCTAGTGGGCCACGGCCTCCTCACTGTCGAGACTTCACGATCACACGCAGACACACTACAGACGGTAGGACTCCCCCGGGCGAGTGATCAGCCCGAATCAGAGACATTCACCTTACAACATACAACACTCAGAAGAGAAATAAGTCCATGCGCCCGGCTGGATTCGAACTCGCAATCCCAGCAAGTGAGCGGCCGAAAATGAACATAATCAGGCTATTAGAAATAATAGTTCATTTCGAATTTCGCCCACTATATCCGAGAAAAATGCGAAAATTTATGATATAATGGAAATGCTACAAGTTGCTAAAAATGGAAAATATCTCAAGATTATGAGAAAATGTACATACACAATATCAGCCGGAAAAAGCAACGAAACTGCCTAAATACCATCACATCTAACCCCATTTGCGATAGCTTATTTACGTACTTAAGATTACATCAAATATCACCTATGTCAAACGTACATGCAAGAGCCGTACCTGTATAGACACAACCATTATGCACAACAATTATTCACACAGTGAAGCAGGCAAATATACGCACCTTTGAGACAAACAAGCAGGTACTACGAACTCCTACGATACCACCACAATCACTCAGATTAATCAAACAATGTTGACTATATTCGGAATGTTTCAGAAAACACGAGTGCAAGAAGTACACATATAAGATATAAACAGACCCCGCCTGCTGATTTTTAAAAACTCGTCACAAGACACAAATAATTTATAAAACGCAATCACATGTACGTAGAGCACCAAGCATATCACTTTAAAACATTCACATCACGCACACACTGCACAGAGATCTTACACCGTCACAGAAATACACCGAAATAAGACTACATATCTACGGAGATGAACGAGGCCATATCATGCTTCGGTGACTCATCAGAATGACTTTTGAACTCTGCAGCGTGGGTAGAGTCTCTTATCTCTGTATTAGCTTACGGTGAATGACGAAGACGTAATTTTCCGCATAACGCTTTTCTTTAACAAATACGATTCCGCTACTAGATTAAGCTTGAGTAGCAACCAAACAATTCTGATGGATTTCGCACTATCCAGTTAGGTCATATTTATTTTTTTTCGGTCAGAAATATTATTAATCTTTGGACCATAATGATTAATAAAATGGACATGCTATCGCATACGTGTAAAAAATCTGCGGTCGCATCTCAGGTCACATCACGGCACGCTCTTCGTCTCCAGGCGAAAACTCTTTATTTCGGTTCGACATTATGATCCTACCTATAACTTCCGAAACGATTTTGTCCCCGTTATTACCAGCTTCTTCAACTGTCCCCCCTCGGTAAAAGTACGAGATGGAACGATTTTTGTTTTCAATGTACAAATTTGTCTTCATCATGCCCATTAACTTTGGGTTATAAATCTTTAAGTGATTTTTATCTTGGCTAAACAGAATATTTTGGCGTCTTCATCCACTTCGTTTACATGTTTTCTAACTTTGACTATGTACAGTAAAGTGTTAAACTGTTTCATCCACCTACACTTGTCATGTATGTTACTATGACATTACAGTCGAACTCGGTTATAACGTCATGAAAAGGGCTTAATATTTTGTGTCGTTATAACCAGGGAGTATATTGTTATGGTCAACAGCGTGGAATTAACTGGTACCACAGAAAGGCTGACGCTGTAGACGAGGTGTAGCATAAAACGATGTCGTTATAACCGGATTCAACTGTGTTTACCTATCCACGTAGGCCCGTGTATCCAGCGAGACCTAGAAGTCTTACGAATCCTTAGTTCTGCTGCGGCATTTGCTGGACTGCTACCTCTGTCATCTTGTGCCCACGTCTAGCCAGCCTCTTGTACAGTACCAAAACACGGGCATGATTTTACGAAACTGTAAACTGTTCCAGTTACACATTTTAATGTTGTACTTCTAAACACAGTATGACAGCAGAAATGGAGACTAGTGGCATCTACAGCCATGTTATCTTTTCCTTCTCTCTACGTAGACAGACTCGAACTGCCCGACAGACAGCAGCTATTCGCCTGTCTAATCAAGTGTCCTTATCCATTCATCTTCCACCGCCCTCTCGTTCTATGTAATTTCCACATCGATGGACCAAACAAATTTTACGTGCTTTCTACAGATAAAACAGGTCTCTTTTTTAAAATGAAACATCTGAAAGGATGTCGCCCCCTCGTCCCTACATACCTGATTTTTAACGACAAGACATCTGAACCCCACAAAAACTCTTGGAGGGTTGATCGCGAGATGGCTGCTGGCAGGAGACGACCTTGGGTCACTAAAAGCTGTCTAAAATGTGTATTTCATTAATGAATGGAGGGACTTAAATCACATTTAGTGTCTCGGGGCACAGGGTAACGGTTTGGGTCAAAATTCCTTGTTTTATTGCTCTTTTTCATTTCTTCTCGCCCTCCATGTCTTCCTTTTAAAGGTCTATAATTTTAATGCAAAGAAACCTTAACCGTGACTTTTAAAGTTTTCGGCCCATCACTTCGTAAAGCCCGACAAAGGGAACTGTGAACTGTCCATTCGGCCCAGCATGTCACCAAGTTAAGGATTCCAGTTACAGCAGATAATAAACACCAACGAACGACTGACATCAGATTCCTCAAGAAACCAAACAGTCGCCCACCTAGTGAAGAAATAATCAGTCTTTTGTGAAACCCTAAGGTTCATTACCACAACTGCACAAGTTCGTCAGTGGACTCTATCAACAACCACCACCTCCAAAAACTTCTCTACGTTCTATTTGTCTGACATCTTGCAGTGTTCAAATTGTCCAGTCGCGGCGATGACTGTGTGCAGATGATGACGATGACGACGATGGAGACAATTACTCTGAAAACTATACCAAATTTAAATTTTCGGCATAAATAAATCGATCATAAACAGATCACGATGGTGAACAGAAGCATTAAAGAAGCAGGTAATATCTCAATACTGTATTCTATAAAATCCTCATTTCCTTTCAGCCCCATACGACTGACCCACCAGTATCCTGCACCGTAATGGCAAACAAATTCATGCTCAGAACCGTAGTACGATAAACTGGTGCTGTGTTTCAAAGCTATCAACCAGATAAAAATCACAAACTGCGAGACACTCTGCGAGAAGATTTACAAGTAAAGAAAGAACCCACTCGCAGTACTGAAGTCAAATACAAAAGAATTTAATACACTTCGTCAAATTACGTGTGACAGGATGACAGCTGTCTTTACTATACGCCACGCCCTATTTCGCTTACGTGACTCAACAGGATATGGTCAAGGCTCTAACAGGTGCAGTGAGCAGTTGCGTGGTTACGCTGTCCATGGCAATCTCAAAAGACAGGGAAGATAATTGTGTTAGGAAAGTGCAACTGGCTGCAGGTCATACAACAAGAATACACACACTTGTCCGTGTAGCGCTGTGCAAAGTGCCGAAGGACTGGAATTTTTCGGTTTTGGGCGTGTTCGAAACCAAGGGCATAGCTGGAGATAATGGGGAGGGGAGGAGCGGAGCGCCCACCCCGATTGGCAGAGTGCAAGGGAAGACAAAATTGGCGGCAAATTAAATATTCTAAATAAAAAGATTGATTTTCTGTGCTCGGCAATTTTTAATTATTGAGCCAAATACAAAAAAAAAAAAACAAATAATTGCGATTTATTATAGTTAATAATTTATCTTAGGGTCCGCCATTGTAATTACCCGCCCCAGGCGCCAAAAACCTTGCTAAGTCACTGTTCGCAACGATGCTGCAAAAATGCGCCTACTGGCTTCGGTACGTCATTTTGCAAGTATCAATTTGAGAACCGCTGAGCGGATTTCGGTGAAATCTGTTACAGGGGAGTTTTACTAAAGGTTGCCTATACACTCCGATTTTGGATGAACAATAACAAAATTAATGGACACCGCCTGAAGAAACAGACGCGTCTATGTGCGTATCTCTGTTGCTGTGCACTAAACATTTACCGCGGCGATAAACATTGCGATTAAAAGTTACAGACAACAAGACAGGCAATGTACGTATAAACTTAACACTGAGGCGCGTTCGCGTAACCACTGTTGCTGCGGAAAAGCAATAAGTATTGTATATTCCGAGTGTGTATCTGTAGCATTAAGATATCCAGCAAGCAAAGCGCATGCGCCCATATATATTGACATACGTGGCCTGACCTGCTCCACAATATTTTTCCACGTTATCTAATAAACGGCACTATTTTGGAAAATAAATTATTCAACATAAAATGTGTCTTATGATTTTCTCTACAAATGTAATATGAAACATTTCTCATTCTAAAAAGAATAAGCGAGGTAGGATCATAAAAGTACAAAGGCCATCATGTAAAATACCCTTGATTCTTGTCAGATTTTAACGATACTTGAACTTTCTCTACAAATTTTCGAAAAATAATCAAATATCAAATTTCATGAAAATCCGTCAAGTGGCAGCCGAGTGGATGCACAGACAAACATTAAGACGCTACCAGTCGCTTTTCGCAGTTTTGCGAACGCGCTTAGAGCTGGAACACACATTTTACATAAAATAAACATTTACCACGAGAGTTACGGTCTCTGATTTACATAAACAGAATTAGACGAATCATACAGAATTATGACATGCGTTATTTTGCCACCTTGTTACTTTCACTTGCATTGTTAGCAGATGCGCTTAAAAGGTGTCGCATGTTAAGCGACAAAATTTATCAGTTATTAGTAAAGTGATCCCGTTACAGGCCCGGTGTGGCCCAGAGGGTGGGTAGAGTTATAGCTCTACTCTTCCACGACCGCGGCACTAGAAGGGGGTGAGTGGTCAGCAGCACGCCCCGGCCGCACTTT
>Ga0123355_10010294_pt1 | contig 14312 bp, 9 predicted proteins | sample TergutEmb28metaG_3_FD_89872 | JGI IMG/M metagenome (GOLD analysis project Ga0123355, IMG submission 89872) | Embiratermes neotenicus P1 segment gut microbial communities from Petit-Saut dam, French Guiana - Emb289 P1 | ecosystem: Host-associated > Arthropoda: Insects > Digestive system > Gut ...
GCCTGCTCCAACCGTTTCACCGACTGCTTCACCTGCTCCAACCGTTTCACCGACTGCTTCACCTGCTCCAACCGTTTCACCGACTGCTTCACCTGCTCCAACCGTTCCACCGACTGCTTCACCTGCTCCAACCGTTCCACCGACAGCTTCACCTGCTCCAACCGTTTCACCGACTGCTTCACCTGCTCCAACCGTTCCACCGACAGCTTCACCTGCTCCAACTGTTCCACCGACTGCTTCGCCTGCTCCAACCGTTCCACCATCAGATGATTTTGACGCCTCAACGACTCAAGTTTTTCTGTCTTACTATGCATCTACCAGAGATATAACTATAACCTCAGACGAAGAATGGATTGCTTCAAGCAGTGCATCTTGGCTTAGAGTATCACCCCACACAGGCTCAGGTAATGGCAGCATTACGATAACTGCCTCACCTAATCATAATACAATTTTCAACAGAGCAGCAACAATTAACCTTACATCAGCTAGCCAGAACATAACAATTAATGTAACACAAGAGCTTTGGGATGTTCCATTGAGATCAACTGTGTCTCGTACAGCTTTTAGATGGCACTTTTTAACTGCTCCACCAAATACATCTTGGACTGCCTCCAGTGATTCCCCATGGATTACAATTTCGCCGTCTAGTGGGACAGGCGACGAAAGAATCATGTTAATCATTGCGGAAAATGCGACTCAATCATATAGAAGGAGCATAGTCACTATCACATCAGGTGGCGAGGATAGACTATTTACAGTCACACAGACCGATATGGAACATGGCACGGGTCCCCATCCAGTGCCGTAATAGAGGCTAGAAACTAGAGACTAAAGACTATAAAAAACTTGAGCTCCGAATCTTAATTCAAAGTCTGGGAGTAGAGCTAGTCTAAACGCTTTAAGTGCCCTTCAGAAACGAAGAGATGTGGTTTGCTTGCCTTTGCAAACCACACTTTTTTTATTTCCATCTTGACATTCATGCTCATTATTATATAATTATGTAAAAGAATGTTGTTTTAAATATTTTTTTGTGGAGGCATGGCTAAAGCTGTGATAATGTGCAAACAATGCACTCTCTGCATTTTACTAAGGAGGTACTATTTGAATTTAAACAGAAAGTCTTATACTGCCATAGCAGCTATATCCTTATGTGTACTGATGATATTTGGTACATTTGCATGGACAAATTTCAATGCACGAACAATGAGCGTTTTTCGTGGCGTAGGTAGTAGTGTCAACCCTGGTGCTACGCTGCATTATGACTTCGACCCTGATGGTTCGAATAAAGATATTTACATAGAAAACTGGGGAACTGAAGATTTATTTGTACGCGTCAGGTTAAAAGAATATATGGAACTGGGTTCGGGTGCGGGCCTTAAGGCTGTTTACGATCCAGAAACAGGAGAGTCGGTAAGTAATCCCCAGAATTCCGCACAATCACTTATAAGTGGAGCAAATATCAATGACACAAATACTTGGGAAATACATTTCCCCAAGGAAAATGCGCCAAATGAAAGCGTAGGTGACCTAGGTTTTCGGAAATATTGGCAATGGAACATGGGTGGGCAAAAATATTATTTCCCAGCAGATGAAACTGAACGTGAAAATATGGAGTTTATCTCTGAACATAGCCCTGCTGGGCTTACTGCAACATGTGTTAACGACTATGGCGTGCAAACTAAATTGACGCGCTACGCACAGGTTCTAACAATGGCTCAGTGGGTGTCCGATGGTTCGAATGTGGGCGATTATTGGGTTATTGACACTGACGGATGGGCTTATTGGGCATCACCCTTAGAGCCTGGCGATGCCACAGGTTTGCTGCTTAATGGTGTCACACGAGTTGAGTACCCAGAACTAGACTATTATTATGGTGTTTTTGCAGAAGCCCAGATGGCAACCAGAACTGGTGCTCAAATCGACGGGTTTTTAAATAATTACGAGCGGTTCGGCGATGACGAGCGCGGCGGATGGACTACATACGGTCAAGCTTTAGTTGAAAAGATTGTTTATGATACGCACTCAAGTGTTTCCGTTGGAGACATAGATACTGAAATGATTTTACGTGAAACACAAATTGAACAAGAAATTGAAATAACATTAGATGGTATCATAATCCACTCTGAACTTGAAACGGAAGATGTCATAGTCCTCGCTCAGCTTACTGAACAGAACGTGCCTCAGATTCTAGTGCAGTACGAAAGCCTTGATGAAGCACAGGCGACTTTAAACAGCGTTATGAGTTACTCTAGGGAGCTTTCTTCAGACACTGAATTGTCTCACGCTCAACCTATCTTTACGGTTGAAAATACTATCGACAATTTTAATCTAGATTCTATCAGAGTGCCAGATGAGTCTAACATACATAAGGTTATGGCGTTGTTTGAACTAGACAGTAACGTCAGAGTTGTTGAACCGAATTTCCCAGTATATCTTGCGTCGGTTCCATCAAACCGACTATTTGATCAACAATGGGCACTTATAAACACTGGGCAAATAGCAGTAGATGTGAGAGGGAATGGCTGGGTTGGCACACCTGGGTTCGACATAAACATATATCCAGTCTATCGAGCCAACCTAAATTTCAGCGAGGTTATTGTAGCTGTTATTGATGGTGGCCTTGATGAAACTCATCCTGATTTTAGGCAGGTTATGCTTCCTGGTCGTGATATAACTCTTGATTCCCCATTCGTAGATGAAAGTCAGTGTACTGGGCATGGCACTTCAGTTACTTCAATTATTGCAGGGGTCTGGAATGATGCCGAGGTAGCTGGGGTTGCGCCAAATGCCAGAATAATACCGATTAGAGTCTTTAGAAACGGTGACAGTACTGCGGAATTCTTATTTGAGGGGTTAGATTTTGCAATTAGAAATGGGGCTGCAATTATAAACTGTTCTTGGACAACCCAACGAGATAGCAATATGTTACGAAATGTGATAACTGATAACCCAGATATTTTGTTCGTCGGTTCCTCAGGAAATCAGACCTCTAGTGAACGATTCTATCCTGCCGCCTTAGATTTACCTAACGTAATAGGTGTGGGTGCAATTAATAACAGAGGTGAAATGGCAAGTTTTTCGAATTTCGGCCCACATGTTTGTTTTGCTGCACCAGGTGAGGGTCTTATGGCTATCTCGGGTGGCCGTGAGACACCTATGGGAATGCCTGGGCCTTTTAGTGGAACCTCTGCATCAGCTCCAGTTGTTTCTGGTGCGGCTGCCTTGTATTTAGGATTGTTCCCTGATGCTAGCCCAGCCGAAGTCCGTGCTGCTTTAATCAACTCACTTACAGAAAACCCTAATCTTTATGCGAAGGGACACAGCGGGCACTTAAATGTTGCTGCAGCCCTAGCTCTTGGAGCAGCGAACAGGGGAATTGATATAAATATTGATCCGAACCTTAGGCCAAATAATTTGCCTACTCCTGCGCCAACAGTTATCGCTACACCTGTACCTACTGTCTCACCGACTGTTATCTCTACACCTGTTCCTACTGTCTCGCCGACTGTTATCTCTACACCTGTTCCTACTGTCTCACCGACTGTTATCTCTACACCTGTACCTACTGTCTCGCCGACTGTTATCTCTACACCTGTTCCTACTGTCTCGCCAACTGTTATTGCTACACCTGTACCTACTGTCTCGCCGACAGTTATCTCTACACCTGTACCGACTGTCTCACCGACAGTTATCTCTACACCTGTACCGACTGTCTCACCGACAGTTATCTCTACACCTGTACCGACTGTCTCGCCAACTGTTATTGCTACACCTGTACCTACTGCCTCGCCAACAGTTATTGCTACACCTGTACCTACTGTCTCGCCGACAGTTATCTCTACACCTGTACCGACTGTCTCGCCGACAGTTATCTCTACACCTGTACCAACTGTCTCGCCGACAGTTATCTCTACACCTGTGCCAACTGTTCCAATAACCAATATTAGTGCATCAGCGACTAACGTTATCTTACCTAATACTTCTTCCTCTAGGGAGATAACAATAACGTCAAACGAAGAATGGATCGCTTCAAGCAGTGATTCATGGCTAGCTGTTTCACCCCGAACGGGATCTGGAAATGGCACTATTACGATAACTGTTCCACAAAACTGGGACACTGTCTTCAATAGATCCGCGACAATTACTCTTACTTCAGCTGGACAGAACATTACGATTAATGTTACTCAGGATATATTCAATGTTCCACTGGGAGCAACCGTTTCTCGAACACCTTTTAGTTGGCACTTCTTGACCGCACCAGCGGATACTTCTTGGACAGCCACTAGTGATTCCCCATGGATAACGATTTCCCCTTCAAGTGGTACTGGGAATGAGAGGATCATTATGACAGTAATGGAAAACACAACACAATCTTACAGAAGGGGCAGAGTCACCATCTCTACAGAGGGGCGGGACAGATATTATATGGTTACACAGTCTTACGAGGAATTAACACTCAGAAATCCGGGAACGGGAGCCCGGCCTGTGCCTTAAGCATTCAAACAATGAGCCTGTTTAAAATTCCTCACATCTTATTAGTGAAGATTTAAGGATGCTAAACAGGCTCCAAATATCTACGATCTAGAAACTAGAGACTAGAAAAATCCCAGCCCTAACTTTTCAAGGCCAAACCTAGCTGCAGATCTAGTTTCTAGATGACACAACTACCATACGATATATTTTGCGTTGCCGTATTGACAATGATGGGAAATATTATATAATTATAGAAAAGAATGTTGTATAGAATATTTTTTGCAGACTATTTGTCAAATGGCTGAGGTCAACATATAATTTCCATATAGACAATGGGCTGCTAAGGGGGAGTATGTTTTATTGTACCTTGTGTGTAAAATAACCGTAAGAATCATCCGTGACACGTAGATTAGATAAGTTGCGGACAAAACAATTCATCGATTTTCAAGGAATCTTGCTCGGCCACCACGAAGAATCTTTTACCAAAGCTTACCTTCTAATACTTTGAGGCTTTACACAGCGGCTCGTGGTACAAAACTCACTATCTGAAAGGGTGTACAATTATGAAGAGAAGCATTACTGTACTTGCGATGGTAGTAATTTGTGTAGTAGCATTAACCACAGCATGTGGCAGAGGTGCCACAGACGATCCTTCCAACGACCCAAATAACATAACCGACACTGATAATCCGGAAGCGGGAGAAAATACGCCCAGTCCATCCAACGGTTATGTTACCATTCAAGATGAAAATTACGATATTACTTTAACCGAGCTCGACTTGCCTTCATTGAGCTTAACAGACGAAGATATTGCCGATCTACAATTGATGACAAACCTGACCAGGTTGAATTTGTACAATAACCTAATCAGCGATCTCACTCCATTGTCTGGACTAACCAACTTAGAAGTTTTGATTTTAGATCGCAACCAAATCAGTGATATCGCACCATTGTCTGATCTTACGAATTTAACAGAGTTAGATTTAGCAAACACTCTGGTCACCGAATTGACTGTGCTTTCCAATATGACAAACTTAAATATTCTGCATTTAACAAATACTCAAGTCAGTGACATTACATCTTTATCTAATCTCACTAACCTAGAAGAGTTGAATGTACGTAATACAGCTGTAAGCGATTTAGCACCTCTATCAGAGCTGTCAAATTTAGAATGGTTGGATATGCGCGAAAACGATATCAGCGATGAGTCACCAGTATCCCACGTCGAACATGTGTTATCTTAGGTGAAACGAACATAATTGTAAAGGGCGTTCCATTTGTCATTAAAGGCAATGGAACGCCCTTTGCTATTAAGAATCCCCATTGAGTTGAAAAATGTGGGTTAAGTGCTATAATATCTGACAAGGAGGATGTCTTATGAAAAGATTTACTTTAAAAAAATACTTGTTGCCATTGATTTGCATTACATTTTCTGCGTGTGTCAGTGAAACCACTGCGAATGTAAGGAATAATGATGTTTCTATTAACGCAGAAGAAACGCAAAACGCAGAAGAAACACAACTGACATATATCTTGCCTGCCCCGGAGCTTGATGGTGAAATGAGTGTAGAAAAATCGCTTGCGAATCGGCGTTCACACAGGCAGTTTCAAGACAAATCAATTTCGACAGAGCAACTATCACAGATTTTGTGGGCTGCATACGGGATCACATTGCCAAGGCCAAATGAACCTAACTTAAGGGGAGGGCTTCGTACAGCACCATCTGCAGGTGCTATGTACCCGCTTGAGATTTACGTGGTTGCAGGGAATGTTGAAGGGCTTGAACCTGGCGTGTACAGATACGTTTCCGAAGAGCATAAACTAGTCAAGACTGTCAGCGGTGACGTACGAGATGAGCTTACTGAAGCTGCTTTAGGTCAAAGAATGATTAGTGCTGCGCCTGTTACTGTGTTTTATAGTGCTGTATTCGAAAGGTCAACAGAGCGATATGGTGAGCGTGGCATCTATTATACTTATATAGAGCTGGGACACTCTGCTCAGAATATTTACTTACAGGTAGAGGCACTGCAGTTAGGCACATGTGCTATCGGTGCATTCATTGATGAGAGGGTACGCGAAATATTGAATCTTCCGGAAAATGAAGTACCTCTCTATCTCATGCCGATCGGGCATATAGATACTAGGTAATAGGTACTAGAAAAACTGCCTTAAGTCTTCAACAATAACGTCCAGAGAGTGTATGCAAATTGCGGGACGATGTAGGCATCGTCCCCTACACATATAGAAACGTATGTTTAATTTTGATCTAGTTGTAAAGCTTTAGCCACTAGAAACGCGCCAATACAGAATATTAAGCCCTTTTTAGCATCTCTAATCTTCTCAATTCATAAGTATATTATAAATCTATTCTTTGCGGAGCTATTAAAAAGAAAACGAGTGTTTTTTGGGGGGTATATATGGACGTATTTAGTAGGAGGGCTATGCCGCCAAATCAAAAGATTTTGGAAATCATACAATCGGCTTGGGATGGTGAACGGGAAAATGCCTTGCACATCGACAAATTGATAAGGCTGGCAAAGGATCCGTCTGACAAAGAAATACTAAGGTTTCTATATATGGATGAACATAAACATACAAAATATTTCGCAGATATTTATACGAAGCTGAGTGGCCAGTTGATACAGGACAATGGCCGTCTGGCTCAGCGTCCCATCGGATGGGATCTTTGCTTAGAATTTGAAAAAATGATGTATAAGTGTACCGAAAATGTGGAGCTCTATCGTAGAGTTCATTCCGGGTTTACTGATAGTGAAATTCGGGAGATGCTGTTCGAGATAATTACAGATGAGACTAATATGGCTATCAAAATGACGCATTTGTGTAATAAAAGCAGAAAGTTTTTTTAATCCTTGGACCATCAATCTTTGAGGCTTGCGGTGCTGAATTATATTCGGCACCGTATTTGAATACTGGCCATGTAAGGTTCAGTGGTAGCATATAACAGGAGGTTTTTATGAAAAGCATTGAGTTAGGTAAATCTGGTCTTAAAGTGCCAGTGATAGCTGTAGGATGTATGCGTTTGGTTGATGTGGATAAATCGACTGCCGAAGCATTCATTAAAACAGCTTTGGACATTGGGGCCAATTTTTTTGATCATGCAGATATTTACGGAGCTGGCGAATGTGAGTCGATATTCGCTGAATTGACTGGTATGAACAGCAGTATTCGCGAAAAAATGATTCTTCAGTCTAAATGTGGAATTGTACCAGGTAAAATGTATGATTTTTCTAAATCACATATCCTAGCCTCAGTGGATGGAATTCTTAGCAGGCTGCGGACAGATTATTTGGATGTATTGCTGTTGCACCGTCCAGATGCATTAGTGGAACCGGAAGAAGTGGCAGAGACATTAGACATCCTTAAAGCTAATGGCAAAGTCAGGAATTTTGGTGTGTCTAACCTAGATCCATACTTTATAGAGCTTTTGCGTAATTCACTGAATCAACCTATTGTTACCAATCAACTACAGTTGAGCTTAACAAATGCCTCACTCATTTCCCAGGATCTGAATATGAATGTTCTGAACCAGCATGCAATCGACAGAGACAATGGAGTGCTGAATTTCTGCCGGCTTAATAAAATTACTGTTCAGGCTTGGTCACCGTTTCAGTATGGCGAGATGGAAGGAGCTTTTTTAGGCAACGATAAATTCCCTGAGCTAAATAAAAAAATTGAAGAAGTTGCTTCCGATTACGGTGTTTCGACGACCACAATAGCTATAGCATGGATTTTACGGCACCCTGCGAAAATTCAGCCTGTTATCGGCACGATGACTATTGACAGGCTTCTGGACAGCGTGAAGGCCACTGAGATAACCTTGTCACGTGAGGATTGGTATGGTTTGTATCTGGCTGCTGGTCATGGGTTGCCTTAGACAAGCAAAAGCCTTAATCAGAGGTGAACCTTCGAGTTAGTGGAAGCCGTCCGAACATCGCTAGGGATCGTCTGTTGACTGTCCTGCATCGTGCATCGTGCTTTCACAATACTTTTGGCAACTGCACCACATCGAAATGTTTACATGCAAATACGCCAAGCGCATCTCTCTTTGAACGGAGATGCGCTTGATGATGACTCTGCAATATTATGGTGTTGATGTAGAGAAATGCCTGTGCCACCACTGATCCCAAAACTCCCAATATGGCCATGGTGCTCGTGTCCCATCTTCCAGTGGTGTCGGTGTTGGTGGTGCATATGGCGACCAATAATCCCATGGCGTTCGCGTTGGGCTTGGCTCAGGTGTCGGCGATGGTGTTCTGATAGGTACAGGAGTATGTGTTGGCGTACTGCTTATTGTAGGTGTTGGGGTGTATGACGGCACAGGAGTTAGCTCAACAGGTACTATTATGATATCTTGACTAACTATTTCGCCCTCGCCCAACCAGACCATATTTGTCTGATTCGTTACAAATCCTTCGCCAATAGCCGTCACGTCGAATTCGACATTAGGCAACAATATGGAAAATTGTCCACCTGATACAACTTCTGTATGTATAATTTCACCATGGGGCTCTGAGGCATTCCTGAACATCAGTGATATCGGGTTTGTTACCCTGTTACCAGTAACTGCGTTGATGATTGAACCTGTTACAGTTACCTCAGATGGGATGGCATGTAATGGGTGAAAAAGAGCTGTGACCCCCGCTTCAAGATGGAAATATATAGGTCGGCCATAAGGCATATAGCCTTCTGCATTGATCTCAACTAGAAACGATCCCTCTGGAAACTCATCAACTGGAATGTCATCAATTCTATAACGACCATCTTCATCAGAGATTGCCTCCATTTCCCATTGCGTTGGAGAACTAACACTCATAGAGCGCACATTCACGATTGCCTCAGAGATCTTTAAATCATTATTTTGGGCATCAACAATCTCACCTATTATGGTTCCTGTTGTCATTGCAGGTGCTTCACCTCTGGCCATCCGCACAGCAGATAAAGCGTTGATAAGCCGATATGGATTACCATTATCACCGCCCCTTCTATTGGCTTCATCTACAGTCTCTCTGGTATCATTAACGACTGGATCTGCAGAATCCACAATAATTCGCTTAACATCAGCACCGGAAAGCCCAGGGTTGACTGACCATACCAAGCCCGCCAGCCCAGTAACGTGTGGTGCTGCCATGGAGGTTCCTATCATATAGCTATAAGCACTATTATGATCGGCTATGGTACTATATATATAATCACCAGGTGCTACAACATCTACGCTTTCGCCATAATTTGTAAACGAAGTTAACTGCATGTCCCTTCCAATAGCTCCAACAACAATAATCCGATCTACGAGTGCTTGATCTCTGACTCTGTTAAATGCTCCAGCCACTGATGCGTTGTACAGTCTATGTTGTTCATTAACTACATGTCCATTACCTGCTGCTTGAACTACTATGAAATCATAACCGTAGTTAATAAGATCTCTCATCCAGTTTTCAGTGCGTTCTCTCCAATGGACATTAGTGTCATTATGTTCGTCACCAATATAACCACCTAAACTAACATTTATAGCTTTTGCGCCACGGACTACATTCCAAGTAAGCCCTATCAATATGTCTCTATCAGAGCTAGCTAATCTGTTTCCATATCTATCTTCAATAGGAGCATCAAAACTATCAAATGATAACAGCCTAAATCTGCAAGTGTTTTTGACACCAGCTATTCCTCTGTCATTATTATACACTGCACCAATAGTGCCCATGACATGAGTGCCATGATTTGCAACTGTGTACCTAGGGCCAATTATTGTACCAGGACTGCGAAGATTATATACGTTTCTGAAAGAAATGTTTATGTCCTCATGGCTGTACCTGACCCCATTATCAATAATTCCCAGTGTTACGTTTCTAGTAGTGGGCCCAAATCGCGGCTCCCTATCATCAAGATATCTACCACTTACGCTCAAATATTCGCCATATGCTCTCCATGCCGCGGGAAGCGATATAGCATCAAGACCCCATTGAGTACCATCATCCCACCAAGGATCACGTCTCGCTTCCAGCCATTGGGTAGCAGTACGTGTATTTACTAACGATTCATTCGATGTTTCCATTGAGAAAGGAACGCTTCCAGTGGCAATATCTAAAGTAACTACTGAGAATAATCCCGTGTCCATTAGCTGAGTACTAAGACGAAGGAGTTCCTCTTCAGTACTGGTTTCTACTTCAATATCGTAACTCCTCATTATATTGATATGCCCAACGATTCTACCCCCAACAGTATCAGCAGCCGCCGCTACCTGCTCCATAGTTACACCAGCGTTAGCATCTGCAATAAGTCGATTATTTGTAAATACTATCCTCGGATTTGAGGGCAATGGCACTATATTATCTGGGTTTCTGCGTGCAATTGTCCCAAAATCATAATAGGGTGTGTTTGAAACATCAAAAGTAGCAGTTCTGCCTGTAGAATCCCTTACAGTAAATACAATGTTATTTTCCCCTGGGACAAGCAAAACACGCCCAGTACCAAGCGTACCTCTTGCAGTTATGCCATTGCCACCAGCTAAAAAAAGGTATTCTTCAGCAGTTTGATTAATCATGTAAGAAACTTCGGTAATGATGGCATTCCTGCTAGGTGTAGCAGTATATGTCACTTCGATTGCAATGTTATTCACTCTGCCTGAAGGAAAAGCTGTATGTACAACAATTGTAGGTTCCGAGCCATCGCTACCAGGGTCACTTCCGTTTCCTCCACCTCTGTTACCACCAGAGCCGCCTCCACTCGGTGTAACTACAGGAGTACTTAGTGGCGTAGGTGTCAAGGTGGCTGAGACTGTAGGTGACAAGTTTGGCAGAGAATTCTGCCTTTGACCTTCATCGGCCCTATCTAACACAGTCAACATCTCGGCCCTGGTTAACAGTCTATTCGCTCTTATCTCGTATCCATTTGGCATTTCATAACCTACGATTAAACCCGCATCCTGTAACGCCTTAACATATGGTCTTTGTGAAGCATCGATGGCTGCATCATCCATGAAAGATGTTTCTCCTTGCGTTGCAGGGATATTATATGCTTTCGCCATCATTACAATCAATTCGCCACGTGTTAACGTACTATTTGGACGTATCATGTTGTCATAATCTGGGACAATAATATCAGCAGCTACAAGTCTACTAATGATAGGCGCAAACCAATCAGCATTCTCCACATCATCAAATGTGTTCGAAGATTCTTCTGCATACTCGAAAAGCTGATTCAGTACTGATGAAAATTCAGCTTTTGTAACATTATTCTCAGGGCGAAATGTGCCATCCCCATAGCCAAAAATAACTCCAGCTGCCGCCCATTTCCCTATGTATGCTTCTGCCCAATGCCCAGTCGTATCGCTAAATGTTTCATTTGCTGCCCTTGTATATAAGAAGACTGTCGGGCTTAAGATTAGTAACGCAAGCAATAGTGCAAGTGTTTTTCTTACCTTGTTTCTTTTCACTTGAATCCTCCTTTTTTTACTGTTATAATCGTTCCAACGTGCGTTTAATCTGTTTAATGTTATTATGTCTAAAATTATGATATAATCATATCACATTATTTATTTTTTGACAATAATTTACTGATTCTAAATGGAGCCCTCTCATATTATGAGTGAATAGCTTTCATCTTGTTATCCTTAGTATAGTAACAAATTAGTGACCTATCACTATCAACCTCTGAGCTCAAGCAGTGACCGGCCCCATTCGAAACCTCAGCTTGCCGTCTTTGAAAATTGGTTGCTTACACAGCATAAAAATTATGAATATTTTAACAAAAAAAGTTCAACCTAAATTTAGGTAAATCATAACTGAATTTAGGAGGACATAAATTGGCTATACGTAAAACTTTTAAAGGTGCTGTCGCGTGGATCTTGTTTTGTTGTGTCTCCTTGGCAAGTTCGACTGTACACGCCAATGAACAGCCCGAAGTATCTGCGGAAACGCTTCCCTCTTTGGCTGTAAATGCAAAGTCGGCCCTGCTGATGGAGCCTGTTACAGGTCAAATATTGCTGGAGCAGAATGCTCATGAACCACTGCCACCCGCAAGTGTAACAAAAGTCATGACTATGCTGTTGATTTTCGAGGCTCTGGATCAGGGCAAAATAGATTGGAACGAGTCGGTTACCTGCAGTGAACATGCTGCTTCTATGGGTGGGTCTCAAATATATTTAGAGGCGATGGAACAGCAAAGTGTCCGGGATCTCGTAAAAGCAGTTGTTATATCCTCTGGTAATGATGCCGCTGTTGCTATGGCCGAGTTTATAGCAGGCAGCGAAGACGGTTTCGTTACCATGATGAATACCCGCGCTAGGGAATTGGGCATGAACAATACTATTTTTAAGAATGCAAGCGGTCTTCATGAAGAAGGGCACGTAACCAGCGCGTATGATATAGCATTAATGAGCCGTGAACTGATAAACAAACATCCTGTAGTATTCGAGTATTCAACTATTTGGATGGACAAGATTACTCACAAAACCGCTAGAGGCATTGAAGAGTTTGGTTTATCAAACACAAACAGACTGCTTAAAAGCTATCCAGCTACTACAGGATTAAAAACGGGATCTACATCCCAGGCTCTTTACTGTATATCAGCAACTGCAGAAAAAAATGGATTGCATCTGAACGCCATTATCCTGGGAGCTCCAGATCCTAATACTCGCTTCGGGGAAGCTATCAAAATGATGGATTACGGCTTTGCCAACTACGCTATGGCAAAAGGCGACCCTGCTGATACGCTGATTGGTGAGTTGCCAGTAATAAAAGGAGAAAAAGAGCAGGTTCAGGTGAAAGTAAAAAATCAAGTCCATGCGCTGATCCCTAAAGGAAAAAGTGTTGAACTTGAGAAAAATATAGAAGCTGTCATTGCGGTTAAAGCACCCTTTGACAAAGATACTAGTGCTGGAGAAATTATTTATCTATACGAAGGTAGAGAGGTTGGCCGAAGCGAACTTGTAACAGCGGAAGCTATGGAACGTGCCAGTCTGCCTCAGATAATGATTAGGGTGCTGATTGGATGGTTTAGATAGAAGGATAGAAAAACTTGAGACATAGAAAGGTCAGGCTCCAGTGGGATCGGACATTCCTGCTGGGCTTTTTTGTGAACGTCGATGTTGTATTGTATTGAGAATTGCAAATCGTGAGAGAAAACAAGTTAGAACAAAGACACAAAGCCTCCAGCAGTCCCTGGAGGCCTTGTGTTTGAAGTATCACGACCTATAATATGTAAACACCATAATCTAAAACAACTTCCCCATCATCGTCCTTCTCAGTGAATCTGGGGTTGTTGTAACGCTCAAAATACCATCTCCAAACTTTGTCCTTACCTTTGAAATCCTCGCGAATGCGGACGAAGCCATTATCCCTCATCTTATTTATACACATATCGTGAGCCGATTCGCCGAATATCTCCCCGTTGTCCTCTCGGCCTTGTATCCAGCATATTCCTACTATGCTCTCCGGAATGTCCACATATTCGAATCCCGCAGGTACTTCTGAGCCTGGCTCAAAGAATGCCCCAATCCAGTACTCAAAATCTTCCATAGTTTTAGAGCAGCCCATTAACCCTATATATCCGTTATCAATGCCCTTCGGCACCGGCAAATTTTTAAGCTCATCGAACCAGCCATTAACGAACCATTCGTCCCATTTATGGGCGAAGTTGCCTAGCTCATTTCGGTCATTGCCCGTATAACGTTTTCCGATCATCCGCAGGTCAGGCAGGCGTTCGGCGTATACCTTTGTAGTTTTGATCATTTGAACCTCCGTAAAAACTCATTATTCAGAGCGCGTGACTGCATGCACAAACTGAGAGATAATATCTCTATAGCAGGATTCACACAAATCGAA
>Ga0123355_10010295_pt1 | contig 14312 bp, 9 predicted proteins | sample TergutEmb28metaG_3_FD_89872 | JGI IMG/M metagenome (GOLD analysis project Ga0123355, IMG submission 89872) | Embiratermes neotenicus P1 segment gut microbial communities from Petit-Saut dam, French Guiana - Emb289 P1 | ecosystem: Host-associated > Arthropoda: Insects > Digestive system > Gut ...
AAACTGCATTTTGAAGAGAAAGAAACGGAGAGTATATATCATGTTTAAAATATTCAGTACCTGTATTTGTTGAATAAATATATAAAATGCAACGTTTAGAGGTTAGCGGTGCGGTACGACCACAATAGGGATCGTTAGGCGTCAAAGGGTTAAGAAAAGTGGAGCAATATTTTACAAGAAACTTATGTGCTACATGGACTGTAGTCAATCAGTCTACAATACAGATCTTCTTATTCGTGGTGCGACAAACCTTCGTGGGACAGGACCTCCTCAATTTCAAGCAATCACGATCACACTCAGACACACCACATTCGGTAGGACTCTTCTGGACAAATAATCACCCCGAAGCAGATTCCTCTACCTGACAACACACAACACTCGCAAGACACATACAGCCATGATCCCGTCGAAATTCGAACCCGCAATCCCAGCAAGCGAGCGGACGCAGACCCACACCTTAGACCGCGCGGCCACTGGGATCGGCGCATTACACAAACTCGAATAAATATCCTGAAATCTGAAACAATACCGGCAACACGAAGAGTACGGACAATGTTTATAAATACGCAAAAGAGAAACATTTTTCTGATGGCAATTAAACAAAGCTTGAAACAATATTCTCCCGCCTGGCATAAGGACGATAAGAAGAATAAAATATAGAGATGCGGTTGAGACTCAAATGCTTCTGACCCTCTACTGATGGGAAAAGCTTTATTTTTAAATAGCGGTGTGTTCAAATTAAGGCGAATAATGAAAAAAAAATTGTCACATGTCACAAAGAATGTCTGTGTACCGGGTAGCGAGTAGGTATAGCAACTGGCTACGGGCTGGACGGTCCGGTGATCGAATCCCTGTGGGGGCGAGATTTTCCGCACTTGTCCAGACCGGCTCTGGGGCCCAACCAGTCTCCTGTAAAATGGGTACTGGGTGTTTCCCGGGGGTAGAGGCGTTCGGGGCGTGGGGCTGACCGCCACCCCATCTAGTGCCAAGGTCCAAGTAAAAGAATAGAGCTATACCTCTACTCTCCCTAAGGGCCTTCGTGGCCTATAAAAAGCGATGAAGCCTACCAAAAAGAATGTCTTCAACTGTGAGTATGGATACAGGGTGCGCCTCAAAACTTGGTGTCGAGGGATTAGATTACAAAATGTCATAACTCAGAGCGTCATACTTTGCATTCTTGAAATCCTATTTTAAGTCTCAGCCAGGAAACTGGTTTTTTTCCAGGAGTTTTTCTGTACTTTACTTTATAGCTGTCAAGAGAATACAGGAATACGTCTTAAAATAGAACATGCTTACTTCTACATAGATCCTGTCTTGCTTCCCGATCATAAAGAGTCTTTCCGTGTTGCTCGATGATACAAAAACCGACAAATCCTGCAACTGATTACTTACTTACTCCATCGTGCAGAGTCCTTGAGAAGCTAACTGGTTTGCAGCTAGTCAAGGAATGCCCCGCATTTCACGGAACCCGAATGTTCATTACCGCACTCACAAGCGTCCGCCACCTGTCTGTATCCTGGGCCAGCCCATTCCAGTCCATATACCCACATCCCACCTCCTGGAGGTCCATTCTAATATTATCCACACATCTACGCCTAGGTTTCCCCACTGGTCTCCTTCCCTCCGGTTTCCCCACCAAGACCCTATATACCCCCTCTCCTTACCCACAAGCGCCACATGCCCAGCCCTGCAACTGATAAGTCATTTAAAGAAAACAGGCCTAAAAACTAATGCAGTTCCGATACATTCAGCTGTGATATCATTAAAATATCTCTAAACACAGTTTTCTGAATCTTTATAGATTAAATCACGTCACAGTCACGTTATTACTGACAATCAGTCAGTCTTGGTGTCGAATGTCCGGATTTAATCCTACATTTAATGATTCGGTTCGCGCCGCACAACCAACCCGGTTCGTCCCGGTTACGAAAACCAATAAGCTGATTATGTACAGCGAAACAATAGGTGTTGACAATAAAAACCACGCAGTACACAAATGTACTTTGTGGGCAAAAAGTAAAAATTTTAAATGTTAAACTCGACGCTACATAAAGCAACCCTTAGCCTTTAATGAGTTATTTAATGGATGCATACGGCGAGATGGATACGGCATGTGTCACGTACGACTTCTGCCCTCAGACTGTAATTAGTTGTTCAGTACCATTATCATAGACAACAGCAATTATTTCCTGAACAGCCGGCATATTTAACGGAGACAATATGTTTTCTAAGAGGGAGAACTGAAATTTTAAATATTACACAGATGAAATATATACCGCAAACGGTTAACACAAGACCTGATACAATTTCTGTTGAGCTAACACTGCTGTTAAGTAGGTAAAGGTAAATACCGGGTGCTGAAAAGTCCTTAGCCCGACCCTGGAATGAAACAATCTACATCGACCAAGACTCACAACCCTGTACCAAGATTTATGGCGTACAAACAACAGGAATGTATTCCTGTCTTGGTCTTGGTATAGCGTTGTAAGTCTTGGTCGCTGTAGCTTGTTTCCTTCCAGGGTCTGGCTAAGCACTTATCAGCACCCCTGTATGTCCCTATCCGAGACGTGAAGGCATGTAGTATTGATTGGAGGTATAGATATTCTTAACCTCGGCACTATATTGAAGTGCGTGATCACCTTCACGACAGGACAGCTTTAAGCCCAGAGTCAGAAGCCCGAACGCCTGTGAACAGATGCCTGGGTTACTCCAGACAGGGTATGGACGTTCTGGAGAAGAGAAAAATCTGTCGGCCCTAGCCAAAATCTAAGCCTAGGTCACACAGCTCGTAGCCGGTTCACTAAAACGTCGACAGTATATAAACAACCTTCAGCAGACCACTTAGACTTGGTTGCCGTAATTGTCAGTATATAATGTGCTTACGACCCCCATGTGGATCCAGTACAGTCTTGCCATTGTTGTCTGCCAGCATGTAAAAGTTACGACCAGCAAACTCTACAGGGCGTTTCACAATGTTCTCCGGGATTACAAAAATTTATTATAGGAAATCCATAGGACACATATTTAGGAAACCTATACTGATAGAAGGAACAACTCAATCATTTTTCCCAGTAAATTGTTTTTCATCGTAGTTCACATTTCTGCCGCTAGGCGATGCGAGTGTATGTAATGAGAAAATGGCCGCTCCGGGGGAGAAATCGTTTTGTGTGTTGGAATATCATACGAGTAAGTCTGTGGTTACTGCGCAATGTGCATTTCGTGCAAAGTAGGCAAAGTACCATTGCCACGTGACCTCGTTGACCTAAAGGCACGGATCATTGCGACAGTGAAGAATATCGAGGCACCCGTGTTGACGCGTGTGTGGCAAAAACGTGAATATCGTATCGATGTGTGCCGTGTTACCTGTGGTGCACACATCGAATATCTCTAGCTGTCCTGTGTCTTTGAACAATTCCATTAAAGTAGACCCTTTGGTTTTCTTGTTATAAATGTTTGTAATCACCGAGAACATTATGAAACGCCCTGTATTGTACTCAAATGTAGTACACTTTACGAAATAGCTCAAATACTGCGCGTTTTCCAACTCAAGTAATTCCGAGAAATCAATTAATTTCACCACTACTAAAGTTGCACTTACCCTCTACGATGTACCTTTGATCTGTGAATGTTTGTCAGCTTCAGTCTCATAGAAGAATCCTAATTTAATCTAAAGATATATCCCTCACAATGGATGTAAAATGTATCATTACTTTTCGGCCTCATTATCTCTCCCGCCCGTGGTTTCTCAACTAATAATTTAGTGCGTACAAACTTGAAAGTCTACAATAATGACAGGAGGTACAACTTGGGAACAACTTTGCGGTTGAAAAGGAAGGGCACTTAATTTCCTTAAATAGACCAAGCTTCATTATTACAACAAAAATAATACGAAAATTACTTGGAAGTTCTCTTAGCTTCTCGGTGAAAACAGGACACTGCAAATCTAACCCTCTTGCCGAAAGGCCGTGTTCATTTGTATTTTTAACCAAGGCAAATGTAAGGCAAAGTTCCTCCTAGAACAGACCATGAAGGCCCAGGAGGGAGTTAGGTATAGCTCTATTCTTTCTTTATCTTCGGCGCCAGGTGGGGGTCGTTGCCAAAGCCGCGTCCCGGACGCTTTACTCTCGGGAATGACCCTAAACCCACTGGGTGGGCCCCAGGGTCGTTCTGAAGGATGAAAACAATCTAGCCTCCATCGGAATTCGATCCCCAGTCCGTCCAGCCCCTAAGAAAGCCAGAATTAATACCCATGACCATACAGCGCATAATAAACGCATATATGGACACAGATATAAAACTACAGGCATTCCAGCCTTGGCGTGTCTTTACTGTTGTATGGACTCCAAACGTGTACCACAATAACGCCAACAAACGGTACTTTAACACATTACATATTCTCATACATCAGAAGACGGGACAGTCTTTTGACATCTGAGAACATATACTGTGTTGACGGACCGTCTGTTTTTACTGCTCTACTAAAACACAACGGGGATTAATGGTCTTAAAAAATTCACCCAAGGAATTTTATAAATTTACTACAAATAATTCAAATAAAGCGGCACATTTCATTCGCCCATTGTCTTCATGTTTTCAGTAACAGATCGCACTGCAGGCGGAACTCCACTCAGAAGACACAGCGTCACACAATGTGGAGTTTGGTTGACAGTCCCAAAACTGCACGATGTGCTGTGTGATGGGTGTAGGATGGCGAAGCACAGCTTGGTTTAGTATATGTATAATTTTAGCACATACCGACTAACGTAGTTTGGACCGGTTGAACACACTCCACGTGGCACGACATTAGAACAGCGGGCGCGTGGATTCCACGTTAGCAATCACAGTACCGAACCACTCACTAAACCCTAGGCATCCCTGGTTTAACTGGGTCTTGAAGCCAACGTTATGACGGACTAAAAAGACAGTGGAGTAATAAGCATCATCAGTTGGCATGTGCTTAAAATGTTCCTTAAACACGACAATAAATGTACTCCTTATGAAACTCCACAGTCTGAACGTAAAATGAAACATTATCAAGCACAATGCGACAAAGCCAACTTGGGATCGATGTGAAAGACAAGAAAGAACAGACACGACATGGAATTGTCTGCCTTCTATACACCAGTATATATGGTGCACATACATATATTTAACGTATTATAAAAAAAATATTAACATGGCAGCCGTGATTATTGGTTTGTTTAACGACATCTTTTTCATTGTTTAGGTTGCACAAAGTCACAAGATATAATTGTTAGGAAAGATGAAAGAGAAATGAGAGAGAAAAATAGGTAATATCAAATTTTATAGAAATTACCACATGTTCCAGAGTTGCACTGTATCCAGTTGACTGGTTATTCTGACAACAAATAGATTTAGTTTTGTGTTGCTGTGTTGTGTTTTGTCTCCTATGGCAACAAAAGTGAACGGAAGCGAGATCGTTTGATTATGAGATTAGTCAAAGTGTTATGGCGCCACCAAAAACTGAGCTACTCCAAAAATGTAAAAATCCATAGATAAGTAACATTTTTGAGTATGTAAGAAGCACTGAGCTAGTCAAGGAACTTTTCCCGTTTTCTGGAGCACGAACCTTCACTGCAGACATCACAATACACAGCTTGTCCTTGATTCTAGCCAGATGAGTTCAGATACAACATCCAAAGAGAAACTTCTCTTACAAAGCGGTAGTTGCTTACTTGAGCCACCTTGCATTACAGAAAATCGCGTAATGATAAATAGGGTCATATCATAGAAAATCTGGGCCGTCACCCAACCCCATATATTCACAATCGTACAGACCTGGAGAAGTCCTGAGAGTTCCAGGAGGTTGAGGCTCCCATATTTCATGACACTCGGCGCATGAGGGTGGTAAAGTTGTCAGCCCTACGCACAGGCCGCCTTTACCCCTTAGAAAATATTCCCGGTACTCATTTCTTTTAGAGGCTGAGTCGATCCCGGTGCCTTAGTGCGGTCGGAAGGATTATGTCAATGAAATATTCCCATGACACCATTGGGAACCAAACCCGCGACCTTCTAGATTGTAGCACAGTTCATCAACTAACTGCGCCACTGCAGACATAAGGGCCTAATCAGTTTCCCTCCACATTTCATTAACATCTTTCTCCTTACCAACGTATAATACATTTTTAAATTTTGTGTGCCTTACCGTTCGAGACGGTGTAGCCGGTTCAGTAAATCGCTATTGACTGGACGGTCTGCGGATCGAATCTCGGTGGGGTCGAGAGTTTCCGTGCCGTCCAGACCGGTCCCTAGGACCACCCAGTTTCCTGTACCAAGGTTACTGGTTTTCCCCCTAGGGTAAAGTGGCAGGAGTTTACTGTCTACCAGTCGCCTCCTTCTAGTGCCAGGTTGCGAATGGTTCGGAGCTATTGCTCGCTATCCCCTCTGCGCCTGCAGAAGTTTGTCATGAGCTTACCTTTACCTTCACCTTATTAAGGTTTTGTACCTGTAAATTAACACTGGCACAGGATTTTCTTCAAATGCGTGCACCCGGCACAAATTTGTGCAGTTACGTGTTTTACTTCATGCGGGATCATATGGACACAAGCTCAGGCGGATTCTTAGTCAGACAAAGGACAGCAGCAGCTGTATGGAAATAGCTCTGTTTGATGGGTCCAGTGGACCTAACACAAACTGGAATGTTAACAATGGAACATGTCACAGGCTCAAAGGATCACAGAAGATAATTCGGGGTTTGTTAGACCTCATGCGTTATTACATTTGCTTACATTTTTGTTTGTTATGTTTTCAGTGACTCAGGTTTCAAGCTGTAGGAACATGTTGCTGTATGAACTATGTGCACGATACACGCCTGCCTTATGATTCATATCCTGTTGGCCAATAGATAAGCTTCCCATACTAGCAACTTTACAGAAACAAATATTAGATCCCGGGATGGATTAAAGTCAATACACAAGACAAAGTCCTTGAAGCTATAAACCATGAGAATTGAAGCATATATACTGTCTTGGTATATCGGTTTGTTGATAACAGACTAGCAGAATTCGGGAATTCTCCGTTAAATTAATCCTTCGGCCTGCTCTTCAGTAGGTATTATAATAAGTGAAAAAAGAACAGTCCTGAAAACGTTACAGTAAATGTGAAAGTACAAGCATCTTTATAAAGATTTAAACAACAATTTTCCGTGGCCTTGTTATAAATCCTCTTTCTTTGGAAATGGTGTTTGAATAAAATTCCTCGGATATATTATCTTGGGAGCATTCTTCCTCTTATACTTGAGTAATAGTCTAAAAACAATTAAAATTTCACAACAAATATATTTGCATTAACCCTTTAAACGCCGAATTAAGTCCCATCTGCCATCTGCTGGCATTATTAGGAGCTCACCATATTCTCCACGTTAGCAGGATAAGGGTAAAAGACACTACAGCTATTTTACAAAAAACATAAAAAAATTCTTCTGAATATGTGACGATTATAACAACCCTTCTTTTCGTATTATTAATTTTAATATAACTTTTCTGCTTCTGCTACTATGCTCAGCAAATTATTCTCTTATATGATCAGTCTTGGTACATTCGAAATGAAAAACAACAGATAAGTATATAGCGTCCAGTGAGGTGGGCTTACGGTGATTACATTACATATATTCACTCGTTCTAATGGCCAATAAAACCAGTCTAATCTCTAGGAAATATTTAACAAATCCGATCGAAAGATACTGGTTCATTATTAGTTATTTGAATGTGATGCTAATTTTAAAATTATGTACCAAAATATCGGGTTAAATCCATCGTAATAAAAGAGACGGGAAAAGTAAAGGTCGCAAGTAACGAGTCACTGTGACAGGTAATGAAGTATATCAATCAAGTATCTGACCAACTAATAACAATGGGCACAGTCCTTGAGAAACTAACAGTCGCTGAACTACTAAGTAAATTCCATGTATGACGGAAAACCCTGATTCATAGCCGCGTTCGCAAAAACTCGCACGAAATACATAAATTAGTCCAAAACACTAAAACAATTATGATCCTGTATTTCGAGATTAATATCGACAGTGCTGAGGGCTGTGTTTACCTGACGGATTCGCTGCGGTGGTGTTGCAACTCTGTCGACATTTTCTTGCCATTGTCACTGCGTTTCTGGACAGTGTCGCCGTGATTGTCAGCCCGTTAAGCGCCAGCGTCCTGGTAGCATGTGGTGCCGTTACTGCCATATCAACAGATGTCACAGTACAAATTCTGTCCACTCAAAACTCAGTATTCGATGACGCTGATTTTTGCATGCCGAGGTTCCGCACGCTTTCCAACAGTCCACACGTCGCTACGGCGTCGCGACGGCCACTGCCACATGGAGCAGAGAGAGGACGGCTCGATTGGAAACACTCCCGCGCGCTTCTTAATAGCGTCCCCCACTCTTCTCACGCATCCTAAAACGATGCTCCCGGCAAACAAGAGCGTGCAGATAGCACACTGAAAGGAAAACTGCTGAAAAGAGTAAATGGGGTGAGGTCGTGCCATCCTCCCTCCAGAGGGACAATTTCATTCTTCTCAAGCATAAAACCTACCTACAAAGTAGGCAGGCACTTGTTTCGGTGACGTCACCCTAAGCCATCAGCCAGTGACATCAAAAAGACGCCCATAACGGAGCTGCTGTAGAGATTGAACTTGTTCACACTGCAGGATTACAGACTGAAAATAATGTTGTATTCTATTGTTCATTTATACAAATATAACTTAATTATTCGAGATGTTTCTAATTTCCTACCCTACAGCGTCGAATGATATGTAAAAACTGAATTGGAAAGGACATGCAAGGTATCTGCTGTGGTTTTATTTAAGGGATTAGTACTTCAAGCGTGGGCCGGGTAGCTCAGTCGATATAGTGACTGACTACGGGCTGGACGGTTCGGGATTGAATGCCGGTGGGAACGAGATTTTCCGTCCGTCCAGACCGACCCTGAGGCTCACCCAGCCTCCTGTAAAATGGGTACCGGGTTTTTCCCGGGGGTAGAGGCGGCCAGGGCGTGGGGCTGATCCCCACCCCATCTAGTACCAAGGTCCTAGAAAGAGTAGAGTTATACCTCTACTCACCCTAAGGACCCTCGTGTTCTGTAACAATGGTGAAACCTACCTACTTCGTACTTCAAGCTCCATCAGAGATCCTTCTCTAATGCGATATTTAATGATGATTTGTCCACCACAACAACAGTGTAACATCTAACGCGATGAAAGAAAAATTACGGAATAAATTGGTCTGGTGGGAAAAGCGGTATTGACCTCATCGCAAATTACAGCACGTCACTGATTATCTCGGAATTTAAAGAAGTCAGGAAGAAAACCTGTTATTCCTATTCAGGGCTTTCGCGTTGTTCCTCACTTTCTCCCTAAACAAGCCTGAATAGACGTCACATTACGTCACTCTCGCTCTGTTCCACATTACGTCTGTTAATCGCTATCATCATCTCACCCATAAATCTGAGCAAGTGAGATCCTTTAAAGAAACCAAGAATGGCAAAGAAGAAATGTCTCAGTCAGGACACACCAGACACGAATCGAGTAGGGCACTCACATGCATAGATTCACGTGCACACAGATAGACCAAACAAATCTAACTTTCATTTATTAGTGTTCTCACACAAGGTGGAAGAAAACAGGATACATCCCAATCACCAGCCTATCCCCTCTAAGAAACGCAACATGAAAGGCGCAAGGAAAGTTACACTCGATGGAGTAGCGCTCCTGTTGCATATTTTGAAAGATCTAGGGTTCAAAACTCCACAAGTTACTTTGGTATTCTGCCTCTTATTTTTCTTAGTATCCCTAGTTCCCTCTTGGCAAATGTTTGCTTAGTGCCTCAAATTAGGCCAGGACCACTTCCTTCTGCTACCCGTAAATCACCCTATTTGACACCACAGAGACTTAGATAACTGGTAGGTTAGCTGAATAGAACATAAATACAATAGTAAATAAAACAGACACGAACAGCGACGCTACCGTCGGTACAGGAGCTGCTTGATCCGAATTGGTGTCTTGTTGTGGTTTTGGTTCTTTGTGTTTTCTGTCAAGAAGGAACTGAATATTAAAAAGGTAACTTTAGTTACAAGAAGTCCATTCCTCTACCTATGTAGTGGTGCTGACGTTTGGTGACATACAAAACACGTTTCATCATACTTTAATTTTGCGTATTCTTACTTGTTTCTTGTACGATTTACCTCAATCACAGTACTAATTAAGAACCCGCCTTCCCTTACATGTGTTGTCTCTACACATTTAAACTCTTCTTCAGCCATGGTTGTAACATTCGTACAAAGATAGAGAAACTAAATAAGGAAGATTATGCGCTAACCTGACGCATGTTTGTGACCACACTCGAACGGCGTACTTTTTTTTAAAGTTTTATCAGAGACCAACTTGACTGCCTGCATACGCTTACAGAAAGTATAAATATAACGGGCATTCTAAAAACGACTATGCCTGTGTTACTAGCCGTGTGGACGAAGATGCCGAACACACCTGTATCGCAGATTCGAAAGCCGTTAGGCAAAGTGCTATTTCAGCATAGCTTAAAAAGGGCTTTACGCCTCCTAACAAGTTTTGTTCATTCTCTAGGTACTGTACAGAAATCCTCTATGTTTACAGAAAGTCAATACAAATCGTAATGCCAGCGAGCCATTTTATCAGTTCTTCAAGAGTTCCCATATAACTTGCCAGATGGGACTCAAAATCACAATTTGATAGCTCATCCATATCCGAACAGAAATTGGACACGTTATTAAGGTACAATTTGTGAACAAATTCTAACACCTCATTTCTAGTTGCTTAAGCCTATGCTTTGCACGTCTGTAATTCTCAGAATTCACAATTATATGCCATTACCAAGTACAGCTTATTTGTACATCGTATATGAATAAAGCATGGGAAGCTTACTGCAATGCATAGAGATGAGTAAGCTGATCTAATATCCGTGGAATTTATATGTCAGAAACAATACCTAAAGCCTGTGGCAAAGTGTCAATTTAATTACTGCGTACCCTTAGGAACCACAAATTAGACATCTCTCTTGCTACAGACAAGTAATGGGAGATACAACTTACCTATAAAATCGTAATAGGAAACTCCTCATACAGATCTGAGAAAGACATTCCTTTCAATTTCAACAAAAAGTATATAAAGTAATTGAATAAGTATTTCAATTATCTCCAGATTTATCAGCTGTTGGTTTCATTTACCCAATAACACGTAGAGATATAAAACATGCAATTACCAAGGACAGTGAGGCATTGTGTATCAGGTCGTTAATAAGTTCTCTCCTTCTATCAAATATCTTTCAATAATTTGTCTTTGTAACTTCCTTAATGGAGCACAGACCCTGTGACACACAACTTAGCCGATCACAAGCTCCCATTTGTGTGGAACGAGAAATGAATGTGCTCACAAAATCCCTACATGACGCCTTGTCAACATCAGATCCCAAGCCTTCAGCCCTATAATTTCACTTAAGATACATTTGAATTTTATGCTACCACTTCAGCCCACGTCTGCAGCTGCAGCCCAGACACTACTGCAGCCTAACCGCACCTAACCTCCAACATACAGCAAACCAAGAACGAAACGACCAATGTGGTAATCAACATCATAGTCGCGAGTTCCTGATGATGGGCATAGTAATGCCCGAAACTTGTTAAGCCTATAAGAAATACAATAACATAAAAAGTGACATCTATTTGGTTTTTTATTCTTCAGTTATCACAATGATGCACTGTCCAATAAACATCAGAATCGCTCTCAATTTCTTCTTAAACTAAGTCTCCAATTTGTTTTGTAATTTTGCATTAAATTGCCTTTTTTGTAAATAAGAATGTCCTACATATTCTTAATAATACTTACATATTCAATTTGAACTTAGATGTCACTATTATCAAATGAGGCTAGATAATGATGAAGAACCTGTAAGCAAAGTCAGCCGATTGTCAGATAAACCACAGGAAGTGTTATCACATGACACAGATAAATAAATCGTATTTCAATGCGTCTGTTGTTTTGTGGTGTATAATCTCTTTCGCCATTTACCTACTGACTTTTAAAATGTCTCAAGTAACCTTTCAATGTCCTAAATACTAATTGCTCCTTTAAACGGAAGTTCAGTATCGGAAACATGAAAGACTGCCATGAAAAATTAGAAACTTCTTTCAGACCTGGCTGCGCTAGTTCAAAATGGAAGCTGTCGGAATAAATGTAAGTAACGAAAACAAAGGAAGACGAACTTTAAAACACTTTTCTTTTAAACTCTGTGAGTGCTACCCGGAAGACTAACTGACGAAGTACTTTTGCATTTCAACACAAGTATAAAATCATGTATGGGATACAACTGAAGAAATGTTCCGCCATCATAAACTGGCGCAAGAAATTTAATAAGAATTTTAATATACTGTTATCTTTAGTTGTACCATGTAGAAACGTGTCATTTGTTCATGCTTATTGGAAAAGCTTTGGTTGGTCCTACTCAATTTGATGTTGTTATAGTCCCTGAAGATGATGTCCAATAACGCAGTCATGATAAACCTATGGAAATGTGACCTATTATTGTAAGTGTAATAATTCACGAACACAAAAGACAATCAGCATCTTACCAAAGTGTTTGATGTTCGAATACGAAACTACTTCAACCAGTAAAATGAAAACATATTATTTAAGCAGTTCCTTCAAAATCATTTTATATGCAGTTTTGGCCGTCTGCATGTAAACAATGTGTCACACATGTACGTAGGTTATTCGGAAAGTAAGTACCGTCTGCGCAAATCTCTCGCGCATCCTCGAGACTGTCACTTTGCGTATATGCAGTGACTTCCACTATCAATTGAGAAGCCACAGCCGCCATTTCGTGAAATTCGTTTTATGTTTACGTTTATGTTTGTTCCTGTGTGTTAAACATGTTTAAGACAACTGAAGGGGCCGCCGACTGTGAAATACGGTCTGTAATTCGTTTTTTTTTTTTAATTCTAGGATTGTGTTACCAAGTGAGATTCATCTCCAGATCTGTCAAGTGTATGGTGGCAATGGGATGAGTGATGGCATGGTTAGGAAATGGGTTCAGATGTTCCATGAAGGACGAGAGAATGTACACGATGAGGCACGAAGTGGGCGTCCATCTTTGGTGAATAATGATTTGGTGCGTAAGGCCAAAGAAAGAGTGCGTGACTACAGACGTTGTGCAATTTCTGATCTGTCCCTGCACTTTCTTCAGATTTCAAGGACTATATTCTATGACATTGTCAGTAGTCATTTGGGTCGCAGGCGGCCGCATTCTATGAGGAGGGTATACAAAATCTTGTGTCTCGCTACGATAAGTGCCTCAATAATGGCTGCGAGTATATGGAAAAATAGTTTGAAAAATGTAGAATCTGATAACAATAAAATTTTATACGAAACCTTAATCGATTTTTTTACAGCGAAACGGTACTTACTTTCTGAATAAGCCTCGTACTGATTTCATTCTCTACTTTCCGCTATGTAATTACATATCCTGTATCATGCAGTATTTGAAGAAAGTTCAAGCATACACCTTTCAATAAGGCATTTCTCAGTGAGGGGTGTCATTAGTGACAGGAAGGCAGACAAAGGAAGGGCGTGTTTAGAAGCGAAGACTAACCGAAGAAAGAAAACCACCTATCCGTAAGGCCATCCTATTTGGAGACAGCCTGTGTCTACAGATTGCGGCAGGACCCGAGATGAAGTGAGTACAGACCTTTCATACGGATGTGGAGAAGCTCTTAGAGGCCTTTTCGGTTGCGTTGAAAGCAGGCGGTGACGCACTAGCAGCCCTTCTTTGATCAATATACATGCAGCTGTAGGTAGCCCGAAACATACAACTCATTATCATCCATAAATGGATTAAAACTTTTTCCATCAAGAGAAGCAACAAAACTCCCAACAAGTCACAAGGTAATTTGTTTGCTTGTTGGTCTTTGCCACAAACCTTCTACCTTACACAACGTTTTCCATACCAGTATCTTAAATGTTGTTATTTTTCTGCCATGTCCTTGAGTTTCAAACTACAGGGTAAAGAATTATATATTTAATACACACTAATAATTGTCAATGTAGGCCGGCAGATGGAACCTTGTGTTTCGAAGAAATTTATTGCTTCTGTTAAGGCAGAAGTGGCCAGTCCCAGTGGCCGCGCGGTCTAAGGCGTAGGTCTGTGGCCGCTCGCCTGCTGAGATTGTGGGTTCGAATCCCACCGGAGGCATGGATGTCTGTCTGTTGTGAGTGTTGTGTGTTGTCAGGTAGAGGTCTCTGCGACGCGCTGATCACGCGTCCAGAGGA
>Ga0123355_10010296_pt1 | contig 14311 bp, 10 predicted proteins | sample TergutEmb28metaG_3_FD_89872 | JGI IMG/M metagenome (GOLD analysis project Ga0123355, IMG submission 89872) | Embiratermes neotenicus P1 segment gut microbial communities from Petit-Saut dam, French Guiana - Emb289 P1 | ecosystem: Host-associated > Arthropoda: Insects > Digestive system > Gut ...
GATCCTTGGCATATCGATGCGATCTGGGCCTGTGAAGTCGGGACTTCTGCTGGCGGTCATTCTGACCGCGGCTCCGGCACTTTTCGCTTGCACCGCTCCGAAAACCCTGGAAGACAAATTGAAGCTGCACGCCGACGCGGATACCTACGCCGAGGTGGGGAACTGGTTTGGCGATCATCGGCAGTACGAATGTGCGCTGGATGCTTACAAGAAGGGATTGAAGCTCGAACCGGGCTCGGCCCAACTCTATTACCTGGCTGGATTAACACTCTATGCATCTGGCCATCCCGAAGCCGCGCTGCAGCCGCTGGCCAAATCGATCTACCTGATGCCGGAAGTGTTGAAGCCGCACTTGCTGCTGGCCGCGTCGTTTGATGCGGTTGGCAAACGGGAAGAGGCGCGCAAGGAGTGGAGCGAAGCGCTGCGAATCGATCACACTTCCGCCGAAGCCTTCGATGGACTTGCGAAGTCGCTGATGGCGGATGGAGATTCCGCGGCGGCGATTGAGGTGCTCGAGCAGGCCCCGAAGAGCGAGACGCTGACGATCGATCTGGCGATGGCGTATGGCAAGAATAATCAGCTCGCCAAGGCCGCGGAGGTGCTTGGGAAGGCACTGGAGAAGAATCCGTCGTCGATGGCACTGACGTCGGCGCTGGTGACCGTTTACGTGCGGCAGGTGCACTATCAGGAGGCGGTGAAACTTGCCCAGAGAGCAGAACGGCTGCATCCGGGAAAGCTGGAGGCGGAGACGCTGTATCTGCGGGTTCTGGTGCTGGACGGTGACGCCGCGCTGGCGAAGCCGCTGGCCCGCCGGTTGCTGACGGCGCATCCCCACGATTTTGATTTTCTCTATTTGAACGGGATCCTCGAGAGCCAGGACGGAAAGTATGAGGTTGCGCGCACTCATCTCGAGGAGGCGGTGAAGCTCAATCCCGATTATTACAACGCCCGTTACAACCTCGGCGTTGCTCTACTAGAGTTGAAAGACTACGCCGGAGCTCGGGCGCAGCTGGAGAAGGCATTGGAACTCGGGGCGACCGAGCCGGAAGTGCGATTCAAGTATGCAACGGCACTGCGCAATGTCGGCGAAATGGATAAAGCGAAGGAGCAGTTGAAACTGTACCAGGCGCAGATTCAGGCGAACGAGAAGCGCTCCCTGGCCGCGAGCAAAAGTGCACAGGCCGAGAAGGAGTTGGCGTCGGGAGACGTAAAGAATGCGGTGGCGGATTATCGCCTGGCGGTCGATGCGACGCCCGATGATGCGCAACTGACGTACAAGTTCGCGCTCGCACTGGACAAAAGCGGCGACTCGGCGGCCGAGCGCACGGCGCTGGAGCAGGCGGTCAAGTTGGATCCGGGATTTGCGCTGGCGCAGAATCAGCTGGGGTACCTGGATTCGAAAGACGGCAATGCGGCGGGCGCCGAGGAACATTTTCGGGCGGCGGTGAAAGCTGCTCCTGGCTATACTCAGGCGTGGATCAGCCTGGCCGCGACGCTGGGGATGGAGTCCCGCTACTCGGAAGCCGAGGAAGCGCTGACCAGCGCGCTGAAGCTCGATCCGGAAAACGCGGACGCACTCGCGCTCCGCAAGGATCTTGACGCCGCGCAACAACAGCGGTGAAAAATCCTGTGAAAAAGACGTTTGCCTCTTTGGCGCCCAGGGGGCGAGGGCGGTGTGCCCTCCCGACAGCCGGCGGCGCCGGATTTACGGATGGTGCGATGAAGATTCAGAAATCCGGACACTGGACACGGCGGCGCGTGCTCAAGACGCTGCCAGCTGTGCTGGGTCCCATGTTTCTTCCGCGCGGGCTGATGGCTGCCGGCAAGCCTGCCAAGCCCGGGCCTTATTCGAAGTTCGTCGATGTCGCCGCTGCCGCCGGGCTGACCCAGACAATGTTCTACGGGGAGCCCGATGGGAATACCTACATCATTGAGGTCAACGGCGGGGGCTGCGCTTTTTTTGACTACGACAACGATGGATGGATGGACGCGTTCATCCTCGGTGGCCGGCGGCTCGACGGGATTCCTCCCGGAGCCAGCAACAAGCTCTATCACAACAATCGCGACGGAACCTTTACAGACGTCACCGCGAAGGCCGGACTTGCCGATGCCGGATGGGCTTGCGGTGTGTGCGTCGGCGACTACAACAACGACGGCTTTGAGGATCTGTATCTCACCTACTATGGGCAGAACCGGCTCTACCGCAACAACGGGGACGGGACATTTACTGACGTCACCGAGAAGGCCGGGCTGAAAGACTCAAGGGTGCGGTTTGGATCTGGCTGCACCTTCGTCGATTACAACCGCGACGGGTGGCTCGATCTGTTTGTGTCGAATTACGTCGAGATTGACCTGGCGACTGCTCCCAAGCCCTCCTTGCAGGTCCCCAATTGCAACTACGAAGGCGTGCCCGTGAACTGCGGCCCGGGCGGGCTCGGTATTCCGCATCACTCGCTCTACCGCAACAATGGTGACGGGACGTTCACCGATGTTTCCAAGGAATCGGGCGTGGCGGCAATGCGCGGGTCGTACGGGTATACCTGCGTTGCCTTCGATGCGGACGAGGACGGGTGGCAGGACATTTTTGTGGCGTGCGATGCGACGCCCACCATGTTGCTGATGAACAACCGCGACGGCACGTTCAGCGAAGAGGGGCTGTTGCGGGGTGTCGCCCTGGGGACGGCGGGCGAACCGCTCGGCGGCATGGGAGTCGGGATCGGGGACTACGATCTTGACGGGCACATCGATCTCGTCAAGACGCACTTTATCAATCAGGCGACCGGGGTTTATCACAACAACGGTAAGGCTGAATTTGAGGACGCGACGGCGCGCGCGGGGCTGGCCAGCGAGCGGCGGTTTGCCGGGTGGGGGACGGGAATTGTGGATCTCGACAACGACGGCTACCCCGACATTTTCATTGCTCACGGTACCTTCGCGCCTGAACTGGAAAAGCTGTATGCGAAGTATCCGGCGAAGAATCCCCGAATGATCTGGCGGAATCAGGGGGACGGAACGTTTCTCGAGTTGGGGGAGGAGACCGGAGCGGCCATTTCTTCGCGGCACATCAGCCGTGGAGCCGCGTTCGGCGATTTCGACAATGATGGCGATCTCGACATTCTGATCATGAATCGGAATGAGCCTCCGAGTTTGCTGCGCAACGATGCCCCGGCGGGGAATCACTGGCTGAAGGTGCGGCTGGAAGGAACCAAGAGCAATCGCAGCGCGATTGGGTCCCGCGTGCTGGTGCGTTATGGGGGGAAGGTGCAGGCACAGTGTTTGACGAGCCAGTCGAGTTTTCTCTCGTCCAACGATCCGCGGCTGCATTTCGGGCTGGGCGCGGCCACGACGGCGGACATTGAGATTCGCTGGCCCACGGGCGCGAGCGAAACGCACGCGGGTGTCGCGGCCGATCAGCTGGTGACAATTCGCGAGGGCGAAGGCATTGTGAAGGGCCGTCCGTTCCGCGGATAGGCTTCCGCTGCCCGGGGCCATCTCCTGAGGTATGATGCTCGCACTCGAATCGTCGCAGTCCGGCCCGGTGCCGATGGCATGAAACTCGACCGATCTCTGCTGAAGACCCTGCCGAAAGTACTGCTGCATGAACACCTCGACGGCGTGCTGCGCCCCGAGACCATCATCGAACTGGCGCGCAGTACGGGCTACAGGGATCTTCCCACCAGCGATCCCGAGGCGCTCGCGAAGTGGTTTCATCAGGGCGCGAATCAGGGGAGCCTTGCCAAATATCTTGAGGGGTTCCAGCACACAATTGCGGTGATGCAGACCGAGGAGGCTCTCGAGCGCGTTGCCTATGAGCAGGCGGAAGATCTTGGCCGTGACGGCGTCGTGTACTACGAGACGCGATTCGCTCCAATATTTCATACGACGAAGGGACTGACTCACCAGCAGGTGGTTGCGGCCGTGTTAAAGGGGATGGCGCGCGGGCGCCATGACTTTGGCCTGCAATCCGGACTGATTATCTGTGCGATGCGGAACATGAATGTCTCGCTCGAGATGGCCGAGTTGGCGGTGGATTTCCGCGAGCGTGGCGTGGTCGGGTTCGATCTTGCGGGGGAAGAAGGTGGATATCCTCCCAAAAAGCACGTCGACGCCTTTCACTACATTCAGCGCGAGAACTTTAACATCACCGTGCATGCGGGCGAAGGATTCGGGAAGGAGTCCATCTGGCAGGCGATCCAGTATTGCGGTGCGCATCGCATCGGGCACGGGACACGGCTGATCGACGACATTGCGGTGGCTGACGGGAAGGCTGTGAAGCTTGGGGACCTCGCCCAGTACGTGCTCGACAAGCGGATTCCCCTCGAGGTATGCCTGATCAGCAACGTGCACACCGGCGCGACGCCAAGTTTGGAGCGGCATCCATTCAAGATTCTGTATCAGGAAAAGTTTCGCGTGACCCTCAATACCGATAACCGCCTGATGAGCGATACGACAATGACGAAAGAGTTCGCAGCAGCGGCGGAAACCTTCGGGCTCGGGCTTGACGAATTCGAGAAAATTACCATCAACGCAATGAAGAGCGCGTTTCTGCCCTATCACCAGCGGATTGATTTGATCTACCAGACGATCAAGCCGGGATACGCGCGCATTCGCAAGAGCTTCGAGCAATGATGGGGGCCGGCCTGCGACCGGTCGCGGCGTTGCTTGTTTTCTACGCGGGTTCGCTGTTTGCACAGGCGGCGGTTCCTGCCCGCGCCATTGCTGTCAAGGTGGTCGTGGTCACGATGTTTGAACGTGGCCAGGATAGCGGTGACATTCCCGGAGAGTACCAGCTTTGGGTCGAGCGCGAACATCTGGATCAGGTCATCGATCTTCCTGCCGGGTTTCACCATGTGCGCATGAACAAGGACGGCGTCCTCGGAATGCTGACCGGGGTGGGTACGGCGAAGGCGGCTGCGTCGGTGATGGCGCTGGGGCTTGATCCGCGCTTCGATTTTTCCAGGACATATTGGATTGTCGCCGGGATCGGCGGAGGAGACCCCGCTGATGTTTCTCTCGGTTCGGCGGTGTGGGCCGACTTCGTGGTGGATGGTGATTTGGCGTTTGAGATTGACGGGCGGCAAATTCCGGAAAACTGGCCGACCGGATATGTCCCGCTGCGCAAGGGCTCCCCTTATGAAGAGCCGATGACTGCGGATTACGGCGAAGTCTATGCATTGAATCCCGATCTGGTCGCGTGGGCAGTCGCGTTGACCGGCCCTGTGCCGCTCGCCGATTCGGACAAGATGCGTACGTCGCGCGCGCGGTTCCCGGGATTTCCGAATGCGCTCAAGCCCCCCTTTGTGGCGCGAGGGGCCATCCTGTCGGCGTCCACCTTCTGGCACGGGTCGAAACTCGACGAGTGGGCGAACCAGTGGACGCGCTACTACACCGGTGGCAAGGGGAACTACATGGTGGCCGCAATGGAAGATTCCGGGACGATGCAGGCTCTGACATTCCTGTCTCAGGCCGGTCGGATCGATTTCGAGCGCGTGCTCGTGCTGCGCACGGTCAGCAACTATGATCGCGAACCGCCAGGGACGAGCGTAGCCGAGAGTTTGAAGGAGATGGTGTCGGGGAACTATTCGGCATACATGCCCGCGCTTGAGGCCGCCGAGACGGTTGGCGACAAGGTGGTGCGGGATATCGTCGTGCATTGGAGCAGCAGGAGGGAGACGGTGCCGCAATTGAGTCGTTGAAGAAATCAGGCAGGGAAAAGCCTCACGGCCTCGAGGGCTTTGTTCTTGGTGGATCGAATCGCCTTACTCGGCCAGCGCGGCGAGCGTCGCGGCCAACACCAGCGCCCCTCGCGCGATGTCTTCCGGGGACGAATATTCATCGGGGCGGTGGCTGTAGCCGTTCTTCGAGGGAATAAACAACATCGCGACCGGGGCGATGCGCGACATAAAGAGCGAGTCGTGATAGGCGCGGCTTGTCATGTGGAGGAAGGGGAAGTTGTACTTGCGGCAGGCTTCGGTCAGCGCCGCGACAATCCCAGGTGCGCTTTCCGCGGGCGCATCGGCGTTCACGAGTTCCTTCTCGATGGTTACCTGGCGCCTGGCCGATGTTGACTGGCAGGTTTGATCGAGTACCTGAATCACCTTGTCGCGACGCCCGAGGTCGGTGTCGCGGATGTCGACGCCGAGCCGAACTCTGGCGGGAATGCTGTTTACGGCGCCGGGGAAGACATCGCAAATCCCCACCGTTGCGACCGTGTCGATGGCTCCGCTGCTGGTCGCGGCGGTTTCGAGTCCAAGGATCAGTTCGGCGGCGGCGCAGAGCGCGTCGCGGCGCTCGGACATCAGAACTCCTCCGGCATGGCCACCCGAGCCTTCGATGGTGATGCGCAGGCTGGCCGGCGCGGCGATTCTTTCGACGATGCCCAGGGGCTTGCCTTCGCGCTCGAGAATTGGGCCTTGCTCGATATGGAGTTCGACGAATGCCTTGTAGTAGCTGTTGGGGAGCTTCACGTCTTCGAGTTCGCCTCCGAGGCCTGCGCTGCGCCGTACCTGATCCGCGGTTCGACCGTCGTTGTCGGCTAATCTCTTCGCGGCGTCAGCCGATAGAGTTCCTGAGAGAAGGCGGCTGCCCAGGCATCCGATGCCGAAGCGCGTCGGCTCTTCGGAACTGAAGATCAGAAGTTCGATCGAGTGCCTCGGGCGAAATCCGGACCGGTCGAGGGCGCGGATTGCTTCGAGACCGCCCAGGACTCCGACGACCCCGTCATATTTTCCGGCGTTCGGGATGGCGTCGATGTGCGAGCCCGTTCCGACCACTGGAGCTTCCCGATCGGTGCCCACCCAGCGCGCGAACGTGTTGCCGATGGCGTCATCTCGAATCTCGAGACCCGCATCCCTCAGGCGGTCTTTTACCCACGCGCGCGCTTTGCGTTCGGTCGGCGTGAATACGACGCGCGTGACCGCCGGAGCTTCTGCGTCGGAAAAGGCCGCGAGGGTCTCGATTTCATCGATGAGGCGCTCGTGATCGATTCTGAGATTCATCGCGGGTTCGCGAGTGGATGCCGGTTCCAGTCTTTATAGATCAGGTATTTCGCCGCGACTTTTCCGATGGCGCCAAACCACTGTGGGCACCATGGGGCCATCCAGATAAAATCACCGGCCGTCACCGGATACCAGGAGTCCCCGAGGCGGTAGATGCCGCCGCCTTCGAGCATCAGCAGGCCATGCTCCATGATGTGCATCTCGACCTGGCTGAGCGCCGCACCCGGTTGATAGACCATGATATTGACTGCGAAGTCGAAGGCCATTTCGTCGGGGAGCAGGCATTTCACCTGCAGGTCCGTATCATCATGGAGCGCATGGGGCGAGATGGCGTCTTCATTTGAAATGATCGCCCGGGGTGTCCGAATCGATTCGAGCGCGCGATACGGTTTCTCGATGACGGCTACGCGGCTGGCGTCGGCCGCTGTGACCCGATGTTGGGCTGCTTCGGGAATGTAGATATAGCCACGGGCAAAAAGGGGATGACGCTTGCCGTCCAGTTCGACTTCGATTGCGCCCGAGAGCACGTAGAGGAATCTCTGGAACGAGGTGCCGCCCAGTTCACCGGAGGCTTCGAACTCGGCTGTGTACTGAGTGAAGAACGCCCCCATGGCGGGTCCGACATGCACGACGGCGATGCAATTCTTCATGCCTGGGAGTGCGGTGCGCACGAACGTGTCCGGTGTGACGAGAAGATGATTGCTCCGTTGAGAGCTGCGGGTCTGGCCGAGATGGTTGAAACTTGAATTATGCACGGCACATCCTTGAGTGAAATGTCGGGACGGACGCGAGTTGGCCGAGCAGATGTGCACCGCATTCGATAGCCTTGGCGACATCCTCGACCGCAACCGATTCTGCTGGATCGTGGCTGATACCGCCGGGAGTGCGCAGGAAGATCATGGCAGACGGAATTTTCCCGGCCAGGATCATGGCGTCATGCCCCGCGCCGCTGACCATGCGGTGAGATGCGCAACCGGTTTGGCGCAGGGCCTCTTCGATTCGAGACGTGAGAAAGGAATGCATGGCCACCGCGGCTTGGCTGAGTCGCTCTCTGGGGCGGACCTCGAGACCGCGGCGTTCGGCGACCTGTTTGGCCTGCTCTACCAGACTCTCGACCGCGCGGTTGCGGTCCCGGTCGTCCGGATGGCGAACGTCGAGCGAGACACGCGCTTCCCGGGCGATTACGTTTGTCGCGCCCGGCTTGGTTTCGACCGAACCAACCGTTGCGACCAGGCCCGGAGTAGTGTTGGCCACGTGCTCCACCAGCGTTATCCACTCGGCGGCGGCTGCTATCGCGTCGAGGCGGAGATTCATCGGAGTGGTGCCGGCATGATTGGAGCGGCCGAGGAATGTGACTTCCCACCTGCTCTGACCCGCGATTCGTTCGACTGCGGCGAGCGGCAGGCCAAGCTTCTCGAGAACCGGTCCTTGCTCGATGTGGAATTCGAGATAGGCGCGGGTTTCCGGGTCGAACGCGGCCTGGCCGATCTCGTTCGGGTCAAGGCCAAAGTCCTGAATCGCTTTTCGGACCGAGACGCCGTACGCGTCTTCGGCGTTGAGCAAATTGTCGTCGACGCTGCCGACCAGCGCGCGGCTGCCGATGAAAGGAATTCCAAAGCGCACACCTTCTTCTTCGGAGAAACCGACGACTTCAATGGCATAGGGAAGTCTTTTACCCTCAAGTGCTTCGAGACAGGCAATGGCAAGCATCACGCCCAGAATTCCGTCAAAGGCGCCGGCGTTGGGGACGGTGTCGAGGTGGGAGCCAATCAGAAGCCTGGATGCGGGCGTCTCGCTTGCCCTGTAGAGGGCGCGCAGATTTCCCACGGCATCGACGCGCACGGTTGCGCCAAGCGGTTCGAGCCAGCGCGTGATCTCGCGATGAACATCGTGCATCGGTGGGGAGAGGAAGCTGCGGCGCGTGCTGCCCTTGTCTTCAGAAAAGGACGCGAGCGTGCGACATCTTCGGACGGCGGTCTCTGCGAGAGCTGTGAATTCTGGTCTCACTTTGGCGGCGGCTTGTTTCCCTTAAGCTTCGCGAATCAGTTTTGCTGCTCCCCAACCTAGCACGACGAGCACCATCAGAACCGGCCACGAATAGTGGTTGCCGTAGGTCGCGACCGGATAGTGATTGCTCAACATGAGAAAGACCACGGGAACTGCCATGAATGTATTGTGCTTCGAGCGCAGCTTCGCTTGTGCCCCCAGGGAGGTGTCGAACCGGGTTCCCGAAGCCGCGGCGGCGATCATTTTGCGCTGCGCCGGCAGGATGCGGAACCAGACGTTTGCCGTCATGATGGTGCCGTAGATGGCTCCAACATGAATGTAGGCAGCCCGTCCGCTGAAGGCGTGCAGCAGCCCCCAGGATGCGACGGCCGTCATGACCAATGCGAAGAGCGCGAATGCCGGTTGCGATTTCCCGAGCGGAGAGCGGACAGCAGCGTCGTAGATCAGCCATCCACCGATGAGCGCGCCCATGCCGATGGCGATTCCCGCTGCCTTTGAAATGTCTGCTATATCGGTGTCGATGAGACCGCTGCCCAGGTAGTAGATCAGGACCAACAGGACAATGCCGCCGAGCCAGGTCATCAGGGCTTCCCAGCGAAACCAGCGCACTTGCCCGGCGCTTACGGCCAGCGACTTCTTTTTCTCGACCGCGTAGAAGCCGCCGCTGTGGACCATCCAGACTTGCGGTGTCTTTCCGTCGGCCGCGGCTTGTTTTTCCATCCGCGTGAACTGACCGTCGAGCCACGTGAAGTAGTAGGTCTGGCCGACCCACATGATGCCGGCGAATACGTGGAACCAGCGTAGTGACAGGTTCAGCCATTCCCGGAGGGAGAAGTCCAAGTTAGGTTCCTCGGTAGGTGGTGTAGCCGTTGGCATTCAATAACAGCGGGATGTGGAAGTGGGAACCGGCGTCGCGCACTTGAAACGTGATTTCAACGAATGGGTACAGGGTTTCGATTTTCCGCGCGGCGAAGTAGGCGGCGGTCTCGAAGTGCAGGCGATAGGTGCCTGCGGTTAAGGCCGTGTCGACGAGCAGTTGCGCGCAGCGCCCGTCCTGATCTGTCTCGGCGGCAGAAATCAGGCGCCAGTTTGCCGTGGATTCCTGCTTCTCGAGACGCACGGCGACTCCGCCAGCGGGTTGGCCGAGTCCGAGGTCGAGGATGTGGGTGGAGATGCGGTTCATGAGTTGAGCCATTTCTTCAGGCGGAGGTTCGTAATCTTTCCCTGTTCTTCGGCGGCCGCGTGCAGTTCGGTGTCGTTGTCTTTCTCCATGCGACGGCGCAGGATGTCGAGCATTTCTTCCGCGGACTTGCCTGTGGCGCACACGAGGAAGACCCGGCCGAAGCGCCGCTCGTATTCGCGGTTGGCCTCCGCCAGCGCCTGCCGCACCGACTCCGCGGCTGAGCCCACATGATTCTGCTCCTCGGCGGACCACGATGCCGACTCCGACGATGCCGCCGGAGGCACTTTGCGCTCGCCAATTCGCGGGTGTTTCGAGAAGGCTTCCAGCCAGTCGCTTTCCTTGAGCCCGCGCCAGATTTCGTCGGAAGCAGCGAACAGAGCAGCTTCGTCCGGAAAGGGTCGGCGTGACGCCAACTCGCGGGCCCAGGTTGACGAGCCGCAGCAGGAGAGGATCTGTTCGGCGGCGCGTTCGGGCGAAACAGTGTTCCAGCGCGCAAGCACATCGCTCGATCGGCACCGGGCCAGCTTTTCCAGGAACTCCCGGACGAGGTTCGCGAGCACAGCGGCGCGATACCGAGCGGTGGAACGAATGTCATCGATGGGGCGCACCTCGGAGATTGCGGCTTTGCGCGCGGCCTCGACAAGCTCTCGGTTGATGGTCTTTCCTTCCAGCAGGCGCTCGGTTTCGCCGAAACGAACCGGCACGGGGGCGACGCTGCCGGCCGCGAGGCGAACATCGTTTGCCACGCCACTCGCCATCCGTCCGATGGCGGCCAGCGAGACTTTCGAAATGGCCTGCGCGTTGCGCGCCCCGACTTTGCGCGAGTAGGAAATGTAGCCCGAAAAACGCCGAGGGAGGGAAATTGCGCGGATCAACTCGTCCCGAGCGAGCAGCATTTGCTTGTAGCCGGTGTGAAAGTCTCTGTAGCGAACCCGGCGTTCGCCGCGTGTGGAGACGAGGATGAGTTCGGCATCATAGACGAGCAGCGCGGGCAGGGAATCGGCGGCGGGCGAAGCGTTGGCGATGTTGCCCCCGAGCGTGCCCCGGTTCTGGTTGGAGATGCCGCCTGTCCAGCTGGCTGCGGCTGTGAGCAGCGGGAATTCTCGCTCGAGGATTCGGTGCTCGCGGATGTCGGTGTAGGTCGAGGCTGCGCCGATGGTAAGTTCCTGGTCCGAGACTTCGATGCGGCGGAGTTCAGGGAGATTCCATAGGCTTACGAGCTTTCGCCGAGCCAGTTTGCCGGCCGCGTATTCGACCATCACGTCGGTGCCGCCGGCGATCGGGAGCCATCCCCCGGGTTGTTCTGCGAGCAGCGACACCACTGCCGACAAACTGCCAGGCGCCACCAGTTCGTAGTCGAGCGGGTTCGCTCTCATCGCGCGCCCCGGCTTGCGGCTTCGGCGACCGCTTCGCGAATCTGGGCGTAGCCGGTGCAGCGGCAGAGATTGCCCGAGAGTCCTTCTTTGATCTGTTCGTCGGTCGGGTGCGGCGTCCTGTTAAGCAGAGAACAGGCAGCCATCACGATTCCGGGGGTGCAGATGCCGCACTGCGCTCCCCCACACTCGAGGATGGTTTGCTGCAGCCGGTGGAGCTGGTCAGCGCCCGCCAGGCCTTCGATGGTGATGACCTTCGTTCCCTGCGCCTGCAGTATCGGGATCAGGCAACTCGTGACCAGCACGCCATCCATAAGCACGGAGCAGGAGCCGCACTCCCCCTCGCCGCATCCCTCTTTTGCTCCCCTCAGGCCGAGATTGTGGCGCAGCACGTCGAGCAGTCGCTCCATCGGGTAGACACGGACCGTCGTTGGTTCCCCGTTTACCGTGAAAACTACTTCACATTTCCCGCTCGGAGTCATCATCGCACACCTTGGGGAGTGAGCGCGTCATGCTCGTGAAGGTGGCTCGCTGAAATCCTCTGAAAAATGTCTTCCGGAAGCAGAGCGATGCTGTCGAACGGCATGCCGAGCGCGTCTTGAACGGCGTTTACGATCGCGGGAGCGGGCCCATCCATCGGGAGTTCACCGATGCCTTTGGCCCCGAAGGCTCCGTGCTCGTTGCCCAGTTCTTCGAAGTAGACGCGGATGGGGGGCAGGTCCGCCGAGGTGGGCATGAGGTAATTGGTCATCTGCGCGTTTTGCATGCGGCCGTTTTGCCAGACAACTTTTTCATAGAGCGCGTAGCCGATGGCCTGGGCGACGCCGCCGATGATCTGTCCGCGGGCGAGCACCGGGTGAAGGACTTTGCCGACTTCCTGCAGGGCGACGAAATCGTCGATGGTGACGCTGTAGGTCGCCAGGTCGACCGTGACCTCTGCGATATAAACGGCCCACGCGAAAGCAGCATAGGCTTCACCGCGGTATTTCTCGTCGTCCCAGAAGATGCCGGGCGGGGCTTCGTAGCGGGACCACGACCTGAGTTGGCCGCGGTCGGCGATGTACGCGGCGCAGGCTTTGCGGAATTCGTCGCGCGAGTATTTCTCTCCGAGCAGCCCGCCGGCGATGAGTGTCTGACGAAGCCCTTCGGCCGCCGATCGGACGAGCTTGCCCACGACCATCACCGTACGCGACGCTACCGTGGGCCCGCTGTTGGGGACTTGCTGCGTATCGGCCTGCGCGAGTTCGACGTCCTCGTAGGCAAGGCCGAGGGTTTCGGCGGCGATCTGACTCAGCACCGTTCTGGTGCCCTGGCCGAATTCGGTACTTGAGACCAGTACTCGAACCTTGCCATCGCTCGAACCTTCCACTCCTACCACTGAGTCGAGATAACGCTCGCCCGATCCGGTGAAGCCCGCGCCGTGAAAGAAGGTCGCGATGCCCAGTCCTTTTTTGTGGGTGGCGGTCGGGTTTTCAGCGGCAAAGCGAGCTTTCTTCGCGCTGTAGTCGGCGAGAGACAATCCGCGATCGAGAAGTTGATTGAGATCGATGGCCTCGCGAATGATTTGCCCCGTAGTCGTCGTCTCGCCAGTCTTGAGGAAATTGCGGCGCCGGACTTCCACTGGCGAAATTCCGACCGCGGCGGCAATGCGGTCCATGTGGCGTTCCATTGCGAACAGGCTTTGGGGGGCGCCGAATCCGCGGAAGGCTCCGTGCGGCGGGGCATTGGTGGCCACGGCCTTGGCCTGAATGCGGATGCTCGGCCAGTAGTACGGGCCGCCGGAGTGGATGGTGCCGCGCGACAACACGACTGGCGAGAGCGTCGAATAGGCGCCACCGTCGATGGTGAAATCAATTTCGCCGCCGAGAATCTTGCCCTCGCGGTCCACCGCCGTGCGATGTCGCGTGCGCGAGGGATGACGTTTCGTCGTCGCCACCATATCTTCCATGCGGTCGTAGATCAGCTTTACTGGCTTGCCGGACTTGATCGCCAGCAGCGCGGCGTGGGCGGCGATCATCGACGGATAGTCTTCCTTGCCCCCGAAGGCGCCGCCGGTTTCGGTTTGCACGACCCGGACTTTATTTTCCGGCAGGTGGCACAATTTCATCAGTGCCTTGTGCACGTAGTACGGGCATTGCAGCGATCCCCAGACCGTGATGCCTTGCGCGGGGTCGTAGCTGGCGATCATTCCGTTGGTTTCAATGTAGAGCTGCTCCTGCGCGCCCGTTGTATATTCACCTGTGACGATATACGCGGCTTTGTCCCAGACGCTGTCGACATCGCCTTTCTCGATGAGGTAACGCTTGAATACGTTGTCCGAGCCCCAGATGATTTCCCTCTTGCGCTCGCTTTCGTCGATGGTGAGCAGCGCGGGCAGCGGATCGTACTCAATCTCGACCGATGCGACGGCTTTCGGAAGCAGATCACGATTGGGGTGGGCGAGAAGAACAATGGGTTCTTCGGGGTGATTGATGGCGCCGTCGGCCAGACAAGGCTGATCGTCGGAGATGAGCGCGACGCAGTTGTTGCCGGGGATGTCCTGGGCCGAGACCACGACAAATTCATCCCAGCGAATGCCGGGGCCGAAGGTGATGTTCGTGATCTTTCCGCGCGCAATGGTGCTGCGCACGGTGGCGCCGTAAAGCATGCCGGGAAGCGTGATGTCGTCGATGTATTGCGCGCGGCCGGTGACTTTGTCGCGGCCCTCCTTGCGCGGGACGGGCATGCCGACGATGGGTTCAGTAGTCATC
>Ga0123355_10010297_pt1 | contig 14310 bp, 5 predicted proteins | sample TergutEmb28metaG_3_FD_89872 | JGI IMG/M metagenome (GOLD analysis project Ga0123355, IMG submission 89872) | Embiratermes neotenicus P1 segment gut microbial communities from Petit-Saut dam, French Guiana - Emb289 P1 | ecosystem: Host-associated > Arthropoda: Insects > Digestive system > Gut ...
CCACACTGCAACGTAACACCAACACACATCGAACCAGATACAACCCATGAAGTAACTCAAAGAATTAGTCGCAAACTCCTGAGGATGGATGTATTAACATGTGAAACATATTGAGCACTGAATTAAGTAATAATAAAACAAGTGGCATCAAGTTTGTCTCTTTTTATTCAACTATCAATATGATGTACGGTCCAATAAACATAACATTTTTAGGAATTTACCCAAATGTTTTTTTTTTTTTTTTGGTTCTGCAGCCCAACGCCAGCCATGGCCTCCTCATTCACGAGGTTTCTAGATCACACACAACTAGGCATCACAGTCGGTATGACTTCTCTGGATGAGTGATCAGCTCGTCGCAGAGACCTCTACCTGACAACACACAACACTCACAACAGACATCCATGCCCCCGGTGGGATTCTAACCCTCTCAGCAGGCGAGCGGCCGTAGGCCCACGCCTGAGACCGCGCGGCCACTGAGACTGGATTACCTAAATATTACTATAAATAATTGGCATAATTGGCCCTCAGATGGATAAGAAATTCATGTAACGTATTTATTATTCTGCCGCAAAATTACGAATACCAAATTGTATACAGAGAGTAGAGCAGTGTGAGGTAAATATTGTGAAACGAAATAACGTAATACAGCAACATGACAATGAAAATTGCAGCTATGGCACTAATTTAGAGAAAAAAAGTATGATAAATTTAAAGAACTATTTCTTTAGGTATTGATGTTTGTATTTAATTTAATATTATTTTCAACACCTTCCATAAAAATTAAAACTCTGTGCAAATTTTCCTCAAAATGTATGTCTCCGTATTTTTTCTTTTTGTGCTCACAATAAACTGCAGTTATTTCCGTAATCAGCATGAAATAAGTTCTTTTGTAAATTAGTGCTGAGAAACACCGTGCTCCATGAGTGACTTAAACCGAATCATTAAATGTTGCTTAGATGAAACCCTTTCTCAAAAACACTAAGATATATATATATATATATATAAAGATAAAGGTAAAGCAGTCCCATTAAAGGCCTGGACAGGCCCAGAGGATTGCAGGAAGTTAAGGCTCCCAGATTTCTTGACTGGATTGTGGTAATGTTGTCAGCATTTCGCCCCGGCCGCTTTTAACCCCAAGAAATACTCCTGGTACTCATTTCTGTTAGAAGCTGAGTCGACCCCAGGGCCATAGTGCGATCGGAAGGATTTTTTATCAATGAAAACTCCACTGACACCAGCTGGAATCGAACCAGCGACCTACCGATTTGTGACACAGCACCTTAACCACTGCGCTATCACGGTCCCCCATATATATATATATATATATATATATATATATGAAATTGACAACAATATCTCTCTCTTCATACAGGTCTTTTTGTTTAATGCTAAGTGTGGAAATTAATAATTATGAATTCAATATTTCTCCGAACCGTGACTCCACTCTGTCCCTCGGGCTAGAATATCGGTCGACAACTGATCTCTACGCAGTACCCATCAATTCTTGAAAGAAGTCCCATACTTATTAATCTAATAACAGTTTTAGTCCATAAATGATGAAGCCTTGTACCACGACAGAGTTACTTTAATTCACTATAGAATACTACGCCCTGTTTTGGTAGCAGTGAAGTTTAATATACATCGGGAAAAACGTGAATTAGAGACTTCCATATTTTCGTAAAAATTACAGGCTAAAGTTGCCGATAATGTTGAAATTTATAGGCCTTGCCGGGTAGGGATAGGAGCCACGAGGGTTATACAGATGAACAATTTTATGCTTAACTCAAGGTTGCTCAAGTGCGTTTACAGTCTTACGTGGAATGTATTCTCGTTACTTGATGTAAATGCAACATATGTCTACACATTTGTAAAGCAGATTTACATCACACTATCTTATGTCGTTGATGTGGACGCTGATCAGTCGGTTAAAATTTATCTATCCTACATTGTACAGTATGCCAATATGCCTGATTTATATAAAATTAAGTTTCAATCACATTTCCTGTAAGGCGTAGCGTGTTGAGTTTTATAACTTCATATAAAACTCCACAAGGACTCCAAAAACTTGTGTCTATAGAAGTTTTGATTCCTTAGAAGATGGAAATAAAGTAAAACACGAAAAGTAAATCCCTCAAGTAAGAGTTTTTTTTAATGAAAGCATCACGATGTGCTTGTAACGTAATATAATATTAAATAGTGTACGTCAGCACAACCACTTTATTAATCAAGGTAATTATAAGGCTACATGTTTCGACTATTGATTAGTCATCCTCAAGCCTAAGCTCCAAACACAACCAGACGATAACGGGACTCATATTTGCAAATGATGAACAACAATACACCGTTAAGAATTTTACATATTTTAACTTTTTAGACACAATTTGTATAATGCATTTTACGAGACAAAAGATACAATTTTATGTATCCCACTGTTGTAAACACAATTTGCACGTCACGCCCTTAGAGACAAAACGATTTAATTTGATGTATTCCGTGGATGTAAACACGATGGGATCCCAAAGTGTGCATAGCATCTTGTGACACAATTCACAAAATAGGTCTGAGGATGACTAATCTATAGTCGAAACATGTAGCCTTATAATTACCTTGAGTAATAAAGTGATTGTGCTTACGTACACTACTTAATATTATATTACCTCAAGTAAGGGCTCTCCAAGGTAATAATTAGCAGCTCTGGAAGAACAGTCTGTTATTCTCGTTCGTATATGAATTTTATCTATGTAACTGTTTCTTCCTCGACCAGATGTAGTCCAGAATTTTCCTCGTTGTTTTAAAGTAAAAAAATGTTAAAAAATTATCACAATTATCTAAGCTGGGCCACACGAATTTCTTTGACGATTATCATAAGCCTGTTTATCATCGCCATTACCATCGTCATCAATACAGTGATACCTCGGCTAACGAAGATAATTCGTTCCGGAATCACATTCGTTAGCCGAAACGAGCTCCTGGAATGGCCCGACCTTTCATGTTTGCTACTTTATGTTAGCGCGCGAATCCACTAAAACATTCGTTAGCCGAATCCATATTCTTTAGCCGAGCCCGAAAAACGGCGAAAAAATTCTTCGTTAGCCGAAACATTCATTAGCAGGATCACTCGTTAGCGGAGGTATCACTGTATATCATAATCACTATCATCGTCACCGTAAAAAATTCCTCTTCCAAGACATCAACACAACAGCTTTCTTTCCCCACATATCTAATCACGGTGACACCCAAATTAATTAAGATTAAAATTAACCTTTATAGTTTGACGCTTAGTTAAGTCTATTTGTCGACTTTCAAGGAACAAAGAATAGGTTTCAGTTTTTTAATTTACATTATTTTCCCATAGTAAATTTTCTTTTGACATATGCTACAAAAATCGTATGTGTTCAAATATTTTCACCCTGTGTCAGATTTTAAAAATTCATATTCAATAAATAGTGTGACTGGGACATTCGAAGTGGCTTAGCATAATAAATTCGAAAAGGGAGTTCCAGAATTAAAAGTGTGAATGCCTGTATAGATATATACATTCACACAAGCCGAAAGAATCACATATTTGCTCACTTTTCAAATTAAAATAATAATAATATTTATTTACTGCTATTGGGTTGTTACCCGGTGGCAGTGTTTATTTTACATGTAAACAAAACATGAAATTGGTTACTACTAATTTTAAGTTGGGAGGGCTAAATGAGAAGCATGTAGTGGCAACTTGGAGTCTTGGGAACCATCTCAGCATTTGCTTTTAGGCATAGGGAAACCAAGAAAAACCTGTATCGAGATGGCCGGTCGCAGGACCTTCCGAATACTGGTTTATAGCCAGCAGTCCGGCATCTAAAGTAAAAAAACAATGCCCACACAGTACAACAAATACACATAAGATAACAACACACACGTCAACTACAACAATACACACGGTCAACCAACAACAATTACCCAAAAGACAACTTAAAACTAGGAACAAAACACCCGAGACAAATTACAATACAACATGTACAAAAGGTAAAAACACCCAAGCAAGAGAGTCCTGTGTACAGTTTGCCTTTTTATCCGGTTCCTTATTTGTGAAGTACATATTCAGTTTAACACAATTCTGAACAATTGATATCATGAACGAAGCGGAAATTCAAATTAGATCTGGGCCTTTCAGGTAAATAATACTTCTAAACAATCAGAAACGACACCTGATAATTTCGACAAATGAAGTTGTCGCAAGGGTGAGCGAATCAATTCATTTTTGGTACAAAGCCATTTACCGGACGCAGTGGAAAAACTGTATTAAAACAGAATTTCTTACCCGATATTCATTCTTGGATTAATGGTTCACGGTAAATTAATCTTGCACTGGGAACGGTAGAGCGATAATAATAGACATTTATACAAGATAATGTACATTGTTGCAGTACTAGAAATAGGTTGCTTACAGGAAAATTATATGACGGGTAAAGACAAAAATTATATATATTGCGTATTAAAAAAATCGTCTAATGGATTGTCAATTCTTGCTGGATGAAAATTTTTAAAAACAAATGGGTGGAACATAATGAAATTTTCAATCTGAGTTGACGAACTCCAAAGTGAGATTCATTGAATTTGTCTTATTTCTGCATTGTGTCGTTTCTGGATTTTTTTAACAAAACTGAATATAATGATAGTAGAGGTCAGATGAAATGTGATGGCACACGCGCAGAAACCAGATTTCGTATTTCAGCGGAAAGGACGAGTCCATTTAAATCAGCGAGGGTGTCAGTTCAGTCGACTACTCTCAGCCGAGGTATGCGCATCAGCGGTAGTAATGCTGGATACACCATGTTCCGAGGCAGTGTGAAGAGTACTGGCTACCCACTCCATTCGCCAGTTTCCCCTTCACTCTCCCCCCCTCCAGTGCCTCAACGTGTACCATCACATTTCAACTGGAGTATACGTCGTAACATACACAACACACGCTTATAATTCAATCTGACAAGAACGTTCACGTTACGGGTTTTAATCCACTACAATCAGTCAGAGCTTTGAAATGAAGCAGCTAGTCTGCCTTAAATTTCCATAGTGAAGATATTAGATAAACAGAGAAGTCTGTGCCAAAATTGGCGTCTCTTGGAGCCATATTTCCTCACTGTTAACACGGGTTAGACATTCCAGTAAAACCGCAACATCTAAGATGAAACTTAACCACTACACAAAAACCAAACAGAAAAAAGTCAGTGTTTGGTAAGCCATCTAAAATGCAATATGTCGGCTGGGAGAGTTCGTTTCTACTCAGTAAGTCCCTTTGTCGACCCAGGAATTTAATTACAGCAGTCCGCAGCCTAAGCAACTGTGTAAGGAGTTTGGTTTCCACAAATCCTTAACTTTTCCTTATCATAAATGGTTTAAAATTTAGTGCAAACGAATTCATTAAATGCGAAGACTAACAATACCTTATAAGGAAAGGTTAATGTAATTACTTTTATTAAAGAACTGTTATGTTCATCTGCATTATTGTGTATAAATTAACCGTATTACAACGATAGCAACAAAATTAAAACGAAGGGATGTGATAATATTAGGTGGTATGTTTAAGAATCGTCAACAAAATTACACACATAAAGAAGCCGAGGCGGTTTGGAGTCTGTTTATATATAATTATAGTCTGTTTATATGTACACACATATATATATATATATATCTATATATACAAGCGTGAGTACAATATGTGTGGGAAAAATACTAGGAACTATATACAGTACTTTCTTACCTTGGTGTTGTTTACCTTTTGTACATGATATATTTTAAGATGCCTTGTGTGCATTGTTGTTCGTTATCGTGTGTTTTGTCGTAGTCGTCTTGCGTGTATTGTTGTCATCTTATGTGTTTTTGCTGTACTATGTGTGTATTGCTGTTTTTACTTTAGATGTCGGACTGCTGGCTAGAAGTCCTGCGACCGACCACCTCGACACAGGTTTTTCTTAGTTTCCCTGTGTCTATAACCAAATGCTGAAACGGTTCCCAAAATTCGAAGTTGCCACTACTTGCTCCTCGTGTAGCCCTCCCGACTTAAATTTATTAATAACCAATTTCATATTTTGTATATATGTAAAATAACCACTGCAACCGGGTGACAACCCAATTGCAGTTAACAATAATAATAATAATAATAATTACTATTATTATCTAAACAGACTCTACATCGCCTCGGATTCTTTATGTGTGTATATTTGATCAGTGTAAAAAGTCACAATAAAAATTTTGTGGACGGTTCTTGAACATAACTCCAAATATTATCCTATATATATGTGTGTGTGTGTGTGTGTGTGTTTTGGAATTGCGAATTATTGCCTGTTGAAACATGACTTCTCACTTCTGAATTAAGACACTGCTTCAAAGCACAGTCGATTCCCGAAATTGCGAAAGGTGCCTGTGAGGCCTATCATGAGTTAAACAATAAGGACACTACATTGTTTGAACAAGTCAGTGATGTATTACCCACTGGCCCATTGCCATATCCTAGAACAAATGTAAAATTAGCAACATCGCCGACAGAACTTCAAACACACTCACACCCTCTTGACAATATTTACAATGAAGACAACTCAACCATTACACCGTAGTCATTCGATGCAAGAATTTGCCCTGTCCGTTAGCTCACACCTCATCACCGTAACCCATCTAACAGACAGATATCGGAAAGGACGAGAAGATCTTTCCTGCAGACGTCTTCTGACAGAAAATTTCCTTCTTTTCGCCGACGTTCAATTTGAAATATTAGAAAAACGTAGATTTTAATAAATTCTGGAAATCAACTTTCTAGTGGAAGAGGTTGGTCTCATAATTCTTTTGTCTTATGTTTATTGGACCGTGCATCATCTTGATAGTTGAGTAGAGAGAGACCAACTTGATGCCACTTGTTTTATTATTACTTTATTCAGTGCTCAACATGTTTCGGACGTTAATACATCCATCCTCAGGAGCTTGCAACTAATTCGTAGAGTTACTTAATGGGTTGTATCTGGTTCGATGTGTGTTGGTGTTACGTTGTGGTTTAGCTGGGATGATGAGGTACGGACACCACACCACCCCAGCCAAACCACAACGTAACACCAACACACATCGAACCAGATCAATGCAACCCTTGGAATAACTCAACATATAAGTCGCAAACTCCTGAGGATGGATGTATTAACGTCCGAAACATGTTGAGCACTGAATAAAGTAATAATAAAACAAGTGGCATCAAGTTGGTCTCTCTTCACTCATTTCTTTTGTTATTTACTGAAAGCTGCATAGTGTCGGTGATAAGTGAAGGGACGCCTGTTTGTCGCTAATGCAATGGCACTGGCTGAGTAAAACCACAGCAGTCTGTGAAAACGTTATCAAAATTTCCACCACAAATCCTGCATTAGTTGGATTTGTATAGTGGAAGCATCCTAAACGTGAATTAGGTAAGTTTCCTTTTCAAATCTATCACAGTAACAGAGTTGTAAAATAAATAATTAGGATTTGAAGTTTCATTAATATGTAATGGAAAATTGTTGTTTGCAATCCTACAGGTGTTGGGGGGGGGGGATCCATTTCTGAATTTCGGCTCGGCTTTTCTCTATCTTGGCTGTTTCTTTGCAATTTCATTCGAAATTTATTTCTCCAGTTTATTTACGATATTCCTTCAGTAGCATCACATAACAGTTTGAAAGCAACATCTCCCATTTCGTTTTGAATTCATGTTCCAGGATGTTCATGAAGCAAGAAATGTTTTAAGTGCGATTCATTAACCCTTTGATGCCTAACGACTCCTATAGTGGTCGTACCGCACCGCTAACCTCTAAACGTTGCATTTTATATATTTATTCAACAAATACAAGTATTAAATATTTTAAACATTGTATATACTCTCCTTTTTTCTCTTCAAAATGCAGTTTGTTTCATAATTCTAATGTATTTGGTTCCTGTTTTATTCATATTTTATATACAGAGTGTGCTAAAATTTAAAAAATAATTCCAGCGCCAAAAGGTTAAAATATTTTCAGAAGATATCATTATTCCAATTTCTTCAGAAATTTCAAATGACTCTATTAATTTTTTTTTCGAGTATTGAGGAAACACGTAATGTCTTAAGAAAACGCGATTTTGGAAGATCCATTCCCATTACATTAGAGTTGGTAACTAAAAACTTTGTATAAGTGTGATAACACTTGGAACTTTAAAATAAACTTGTTCTACTTTATTCTATAAAGGAAAAAAAAAAACTTTTATACGTTATATACAGGTCACCTCCACCAGGCCCTTCATTATGCATTTGATATTGATTTCGACACTGGCGAGATTCCGGTCTTCTAAAACACGACGTCTTTTTCAGCGGTTCAAGAGCGCTTAGAACCGGAACAGAAAATGTGGAAAGCTCCTCTTCAAAATCCGTTAAAGATATATAACCTCACATGGATTCAGGTCTCAGAGAACTTGTTTGTTAATTGTTGTAACAATACAAAAGTAAGAGTGAATAAAGCATTCGTAAGAAGCCGTCAATTAATTAGTAGCACGTTTTCGAAAATATAAATGAAAATTTCTCTCGGGTCTTAACCTTTTGACGCCTAATGACGACTATAGTGGTCGTACCGCACCGCTAACCTCAAAACGTTGCATTTTATATATTTATTCAACACAAATAGGTACTGAATATTTTAAACACGGTATATACTCTCCGTTTTATTTTCTCTCTTCAAAATGCATTTTGTTTCATAATTGTAACGTACTTGGTTCGTGGATTATTCACATTTTATATACAGAGTGTGCTAAAATTAAAAAAATAATTCCGGCGCCAAAAGGTTAATCCCTTGCGTCCGAGCATTCATAAAATACGAATTAATGTTCTTAATTTGAACGAGGTCATCCTGTTTTGTATTGATTCTATACATTCACTTTATTACATATATATTACATAATCACAGCACACATTGTGAGCCATCTGGGATCCCAAATGCGCATAACCACATTGTAAAGAATTTCATGGTTCTTAGCTTACCCTGACGATGACATTTAAGTCGAAACGTGTCGCTTTAACCTATGCTTTTATTATATAGTTGTGTTGACTGAAATAAATGTAGTAAAGTGAATAATGTTATTAAGTTACAGTAATGTAATTTAACATTCGTTTGCTCTGCAGACACCTTAATAATATTACATGCTACTGTAACCAAATGAGCTGTACTAATTGAACTATTAACTTGCAAAATTAATAATATCTCTGATTTCCAACCTAAGGCAGGATTCTTAAGTTGCTTACAGGGCCAATAATTTACAGTCTATTGAAGTCTGTGCCTCTCTTATAACAAAAGAATTTGTAATTTTTATCTCGTTCTATTTGCAAGTCCTAATAATTTTCTTACTTAAACCAGTGTCATTCTACGTTTCAAATTTTTTTCCTTCTCTTCGCTGAAAGTCGGTGAATGATTTCCTTGCCTAGTCCTCACTATCACATTTTATTTCGCGGATATAAATGTATTTTTATGCCATGCACTCTTCGGTCCCTCAAACGTATTCCTCCTTTCATGACCGGAACCTAAACATTTTATTTTATTTTCCCCTTTTTCTCATCTTTGATATTGTTTTCACATATAAACCTTCACAACATACAAATTTCTCGTCCCTCAAACTACATTAGCCTGCAGTAACCTGTAAAATCTTTGTATCTTAAGCATTGTTATGTATCTGGGCGACATATTCTTAACCACTTACAAATTTAAACCGTAGCTATAGTTATATATATTTGTTTCGTCTATCGGAAAATCTTTTCGTCGCAATGAATGAATGCCATCTGTAGTTCGTACGAGGAAAAACCATATTCCTTCAATTCCTTTCCTTCTTCATGCAAAGTTTCTACTCTGAAAACCCAGCGGCATTCAAAGCCATTCGCATCTCGATTTTGGCTCTTCTTGTCGTAATCCCTTGGGTCGGGCTTCAAGCAACCCCATGCCATTAATACGTTTCCTCAGTAATGGAAATGGAAATAAAAAATTGAGATTTCTTTCGTCAGAATCTTGAGGTTTTGGCTGCAATATTCCCTGTATATTTTGCAAAATTTCTGATTATTTCAAACAAATTTTAATATCCAGTGTCTTCGTAGAGAAAATATTCTTAAAAGACACGGTCTTATACAAATAATATTTAGCTTTGAACTTAAATAGGAGGACTGATAACTTAGTTAATGCAGAAAAGTTTTATTCAATTTATGCCGGTTAAATGTGTTTTAAATTCAATTCGAAAATAAATACTTTTATTGACCTACATAGATATACAAATATAATATATCGATTGAAAAAGGAAGAACTTTAGGCCTCAAAGGATTAAGGTGACGTTCAGTGTAGTTACATTTTGCACATAAACAGGCTTCCGTAAGACTGTTTTATGGGAAGATTAATTTAAAGTCCATGCAATCAAATGCTGTGGAAAATTCAGTATGACTGAATTCCTAACGGGTTCACAGCAGTCTTGTACCCTATCAGGTCATATCAGTAACATCACCACCATAATGACCTAAATCTTTCAAAGCCGGACCACAGAGTGACATAACATTAGGTAACGTAAGTAACATTACGGACTTGGGAGCTCTTCGTGTATCACATCCACAGTATCATAGGAAATAAAGTCTAATCTTCAGGTACTGAGAGTTTTCAATAAATCTTGGATATATTTACAGTCAAATAATTGCTTATGTTTATTTAAAATATCTGCTTCAACCCCTTTAAATTATATTCTAATCCAAGAAAATTTAGACGTCGTTAGAAATTCTTCTAATCTATTTCTAAATTTAAATTCATTATATTGTGTTACAATATTAATATACTTGGTTCTGAATATTTTATTGCAATTTTATTGGTTATTTTTGTTGAACTTATTACACTATATTAAGTGAATGAACTCTAATGTAGCAATTCAGTATACTAAATGCTATTTATTTGTGTACGAATAACTGCCTAAATATTTTGGTCGATTTTTAATTAATGAATCTGCTTGATGGAACACGTTATTCCATTGCTAATCATTAGTTCAATATCTGCTGTTAGTATTAACTCTCAGTGAATAGGGAACATGTTGCACAGTGGGGTATTGTAATTATATCGATAACAAGTACAGAGAAGTATTACCTATTCGTGACATTTAAAATTTAAAATCTGCGGATTTTGTGGTTTATTTACAAAAAATACAGGAAATTATTAAAGAAGTAGAGGCAGTGAAGTTGTAAAAAAATTTAGAAGCACTATCACTGATACGAACAATGCTAAATCCTTTATTTAGCGTATAACAATAGAAAACAATTTTCCAGAGTACCAGTATGACTCATCTCCAAGTCATATGAGTTCCCAATGACTGTTTATTCTACATGTGTTGAGGAGAATGATAGACTGGCTTACTAAAATGAGATATATTACATAGTTTTTCTCTTTTCACAGCACAGATTTTCACACCTATTTAGATTTTCTTCCTCTTTCAAAAGAAGAAAACATTAGCTCTATGAACTCAAAAGAAACCTTGTATCCATGTGTGGATGGGGTGGAGAAAACTTAACAGGTCTGAATCTGTAAGATTTCTTCTTACGTTTGTTGCAGCTGGAGCAGTCAGATACTGAACACAGACCTGGGATAAAGTGCATAAACTCAAAAAAAAAAACACATACACAGTTTAACGCTATTTACTGTGTACTCACTAGAGTGCCCAATCGATTCATAATCATCATCATCATCATTGGCACATCAGCCCCTTTTGAACCAAGGCCTTCTTCAGAAGATTCTGCCAGCTGTGCCTATTCCTTTCAACATTCTCCCAATTTCTTTCCCCCCACTTCCTGGCATCTTCCATCACAACATCTTCCCATCTTAGTTTCGGTCTGTCCCTTTGTCTTCTTCCTTCTACCACTGCAAAGAGAACTCTTCTTGTAGGGCTCTGTTCCTCCATACGAATAACATATCCTGCCCTTATGTTTATTGGACCGTGCATCATCTTGATAGTTGAGTAAAGAGAGACTAACTTGATGTCATTTGCTTTATTATTTCTTTATTTAATGCTCCACATGTTTTGGATGTTAATACATCCATCCTCAGGAGCTTGCGACTTATTTGTTGAGTTATTTCATGGGTTACATTGATCTGGTTCGATGTGTGTTGGTGTTACGTTGTGGCTTGGTTGTGGTGGTGTGGTATCCGTACGCAGGCTGAGGCACAGACAAACCACAACGTAACACCAACACACATCGAACCAGATCAATACAACCCATGAAATAACTTAACAAATAAATCGCAACCTCCTGAGGATGGATGAATTAACATCCGAAACATGTTTTGCTTTAAATAAAGAAATAATAAAGCAAGTGACATCAAGTTGGTCTCTCTTTACTCAAATATTCTGCCCATTTTAATGCTCTATCGATTACTTATGATAAGTTCCTCAAAAGAGTAACAAGTGATGCGTCACAGATAAAAGTACCATCGGTTACCTTTTACGACGCATACGATGAAGTGTATAGACAATTTGTGCAGCTGATGTTATTTCTTCACTAAGCACTGCCGAAACCAAACACCTTTGGCATCTAATTTTCTGTGTTGGTTTGTGGGTAATTTGGGGGTAAAAACTGGAATTGTATTTTAGGTTTACGATTAGAGATGGCACTAACCCCCATTGTAATTCTGAGTCAGCAATTTTATTTTTGTACTGCGTCAAATACGATACGGTTCACTGCTTTTGTTTTGGCCTTCGGAAAACTTTATATGCAAATGTGTAGTGGATTGTATACAACGTTTTAGATATTGATGTTTATTGGACTGTTTTATTTAATTTATCTTGATGTAAATATTACCTATCCTTATGGAATAAAGATAAAGGGAAGTGATTTTATTCCAAAAGAGTTTAAACTCCCATGAGAAGGAAATTGCAGCCAGGATAAATTCACATCTGTCATAATAGTATATAAGCTTTTTGTGCTCCAACATCCAGTTCAAAACTTAATACTGAACAACATAAAAAACCACATTATAAACTATGTCCATAACCATTTTGCCCTCTTTGAATATTCTATACCATTCCTTTTGTATTTTCCTTTTACTGTTATGCGAATAGATTTGTTCTCTTTTCCACTTTATTCCTGAGAGTTACTTCCGTCTTAGACGCAAACTTCCACGTTATCCTACCTCTACTGCTTCCTATACGCTCAGTGTTCTTCAGATTTTCATCTCTCATGGTTCTTTCCTCTCCTTTCTTATTCAGCAGTCCCTATTTGCAGACAATTTTTGGTCTCGCTCTCGAAGCTCTGTCTTACTCTATTCCCAACGCTTCATTCCTGGATTTCGTAGTTACGTAAGCTTGAATAAACAGTAAGATTTCCTGTAAAATTGTAGGTACGCTCAGTATCATACTGGGTTTAACGGTAGTAAGTACCGTGGAAGTCCAGCTTTGTTAGTGATCTGCTACAGAAGCCACTTTCCGAAAAGAATGTCTGAGGGTAATCTCCGTCTTAGCAGTGTGTTTCAAAACAGAAATTCATTCTTTACCCAACTTATGGAGTAGATTAATTCTGCATACTTTTTGGATTCATATTTGTATATTTGGTGTATAAAAAAATCTGAAATGTATAAGTAACGAGCGAAAGCTTTGATTTAGCATAGTGTTGTGAAGAAAGTGAATTATTTTGGTTATAATCGATCTTATTATTAAAGAACATAAATATTGATTTAAAATTTTTATACAATATTATGTCGGCCATGAGACGTGATTGGTTCACTTTTACCTGCAGATAACATCTGCGCACTTTCTTTTAATGTTTAGTTGATCAGAGTGAATATTCAAATTTTAGTGCACGGTTTATGATAAACACGAGTATTATTTGAACATGACAGGATAAAATTATGGAATAAACGGAATTTGCATAAAATACGAGACAGAAAATACACCGCATTTTAAAGATGTGGTAAGTTTTCTTGTTGTCTTAATATAAGAAATAAATTTGTAGTGATGTTTTTCTAGGTGCGTTCGCGTACGCAGACACAACTCTTGAAAAGTTTAATTTATCTTTTGAACAAATTTCTTGTAGTTATAAAATATGGAGCCAAAAATAAACGAACATTAATTAAATGCGTCTCACAGATTTCATGTGTATTGGACCGTGCATCATCTTGATAACTGAAGAATAAAACCCAACTAGATGCTTATTATTAATTTATTATGCTTATGTTAGGCTCAACATGTTTCGGGCACCATTATGCCCATCATCAGGAGCTCACGACGATAGCGTTGGTTACCACATAGGCCGTCTGGTTCTCGAGTTGCTGCTGGTTGGAA
>Ga0123355_10010298_pt1 | contig 14310 bp, 2 predicted proteins | sample TergutEmb28metaG_3_FD_89872 | JGI IMG/M metagenome (GOLD analysis project Ga0123355, IMG submission 89872) | Embiratermes neotenicus P1 segment gut microbial communities from Petit-Saut dam, French Guiana - Emb289 P1 | ecosystem: Host-associated > Arthropoda: Insects > Digestive system > Gut ...
AAAAAAAATAAATGAAAAAAGAAAAAACTTTTAATATAAGGTGGGAATTTAAAAAAATTTTTAAAAAAAAATTTTAAAAAAAAAAAAAAAAAAAAAAAAAAAAAAGAAAAAAAAAAAAAAAAAAAAAAAAAAAGACTGTTAACGGCGTTGTCTGCCAATCACATATTTACTTCTGATGTCTACACGGAAAGCCCTTTTAGACAAAAACGATGTTTGTTCCTCTCAGCTGAATGACTTGACTATACTTAATGACAGTGTCAAAAACTCAGATTATATAGCATTTAATGATAGGAAGTCCAATTACAGAGTTCAAAAGGATGTGGAATAAAGTGGCTGCAGTCTACTTTGTGGTATAATCCTTGCATTTGCTGGGAGGGACTAAGAAGTACAAAAAGTAAAGTCTGTCAGAATAGCTAATCTCTGTACCAATATTCAAAACCATGACCTTCAGAATATGAAGCAGGAGTGCTACCCACCTAACCACACTATTCAGTGCTCAGTTCATATTACTGTGTGTGTGAACGTGTGCATGCATTTAATTTTTGCAGAAACCACAGGCATCAGGTTGAAAGGAAAACTATATAAATTGTTTATGGTGGTGTCTAATATTTGTGGGTATGGAACGTGCTTAATGGCACCCTTCTGGCGCCTAGAATTTGGAGGTGGCTCCCACATTTTTGGAATATTTCTGAAACCCTTTAGTTAATACATCATTAATTACTGCACTATAAGGTTCAAAGGCATAAAATAAAGGGAGGAAAAAAAAATTACAAGTTAATGTGCATAAAATTAACTTACTGTATGGTTTATATAATTATTTTATGAACTTTTCTGAAATTTGTACACTAAAGTAAAAAATTATAAATTCTTAAACAATATGAAGTTAAACTGATATGGTGCATCCATGGAAGAAACTCTTTAACTGTGACAGCTGTGCCATCAGTGACCATGTAATTAGGTGTACCACTCCAGGGTGCCAGGACAGCCAGATGACTTTTTGTATGGTGGTGCCTAATATTTGTGGGTCCTCAGAACAAAACCTGCTGCATGTTACCCTTTTGATACTTAAAGTTTTGTGATAGTTTCTAAATTTTTGGAAAATTTGTGCACCCCTAGTATATCTACACTGAGTGAGATAAAGTAAAATTCCAATCAATTTAGTGTTGTTTCAGATGTTGTGGGAAAATGGGATGAATTTATCTCAGTAGACACCACAGAATATGACCAATACACAGGTATGAATACAGTGTGCTGACAGAACTACATTCCATAGCAGATACCTTAAAAGCTGTGATATCTGGCAAAGAATGATCCAGAAAGCTCTATTAGCTGGAAATTGACTAACAGGCCCATTACATTCCACTATGCCATTTACTAGCAACACCCAGCACTGATTATAAGAGTTTGGTTATTAATTATTGGTGTATTATTCATTTCTTTGGATTAGATAAACACCATATTACACCAAAAGTGCTGAAAACTCATGAGAAAGTGCAACAATGAAAACAGGATAGGATATCAAATTACAAATTAAATGGTTAGGTCCGCCAATGAGGCTGCAAGCTACACCAAGATGCACATTCAGTATAACATTGTAATACCTGCAAAATTACAACATCTGGCCACCTTCTGGCCCTGGGGGTGCACGATATTGCAAATTTTACTGTATACTGTACAATGTGATAATTATAATTCCTATATAAATTGGAACAACCACTCTAACAGCTCTTCATTCTTCATCAATTTTTCATATAAAAAGCATAACAATTCTTATTTACAAAGTTTTATTCCTCCAAATAACGATATATTTGATATAGATTGCTGCATCAGGTATTACTGTATACACAAGTGTTCCTACAAAAGCATGATACTTTTAAAGCATATGCATACAAGCAAATCTTCCTCAACTTAGACTAAGTAAAATATTAAGTTTATTCCAGCTGAAATGAGTGTTGAAACTTAGCAAAGTTTTAAGGCTACAAAGTCAAACTGCTGGTGACAGGAAGGTCTAATAAACATCACAATGTTAACTGACAAATTTCCAGAACAAAAGCAACTAGTACAGTCTTGTACTATACAGTATTGGAGACACAGCAGGAACATGTAATTTTAACATCGGCTTAGAAGAGTAAACCTTACAGTTCTTTATGACATTTCTTCGTAGTCTTTCCACTGCACATTTTTTAAATACAACTATTACAGAAGATTAATATTTGGCAGTCAATGAATAACCATCTTGAACTGTAATTTATATGTCATGCCTTCTTCCACTGATACAATCATTCCACTTCCTTCACAAGGTGCTCTAAGATGTTTAAATGCCAACCATATGCAGCATCACTTAACATGACTGCATGATATAAAGTTTTCCTTAACTGATATCAAGAATAAAACCTTTCTCTTTACCATGCACACAGCCACTACAACTTGAGGGATTTTAATCATTTAATCTCATGATTATAAAGAATATGTTGAAAATAATTTACCAGAATTTTGATTTCCAGCTTCTGAAAATGTTTCCTTTACAGCAATTTCGATTCTAAATAGGAAAAGCCATAACAAAATCTTCAGAATACAGTCATTCTTTCAGAAAAATGAGGGCAATGCATCATACATCTGTTGCAAAAATTTCAATGTTACTGAATTTCAGAGGTAGTTGTCAATGATGTCATTTTAGTTAGCACACACATGATTGTACATAGCCATTCATATTTTGTCTGTTCCTGAAATATTACTTAATTATCCATAACCCCATTGACAAGTATGTCAACATAGTAATGTAGATAAGGCCCCTGCAGACCCCATAGCATGAACTGCCCCCATGGGTTAGGGTGAGCACATACAGAATTCTAAAACTTGTGGACTGTTTTGAATTGGATTCTGTTCTTCTAACACAATGCACTATTCTGGATCTTTGTTACAAGATCTGGGGATAATTGAACTATTATATGGGGTAGCCCAGATTACTGAGTTGTGCGTGGGGGTGTCTGATTGGTTAGCTACAACACCGTGTTAAAAATGATGAAGTATTTTGCTGTATGTTGAGAATTTCCCAATAATATTTCTCCTAGTCCTTCATTAAAATTATATATGATTTATTCTATTCAGATATTAATCTTAAACGTTATTATTATAAAACACTATTTGTGCACTGACTTCCTCCAAATCAGAAAAAAGAGAGAAACATTTCTTTCAAATACATAAACTAATGACATGCACGAGTTTTAAAACCTATGCATTGCACCACCCATTATGAATCTGACTTGTGTTAGTTAATTCACTGAGACATCTAGTGAGGACACAGTCACGTTCCAGAATACTGTGTGACCTGACATGTGGAACAGAAGAACTGAAGATACATTTCATATGTGTGATTTCTCAACATGCCATACAAAACACAGTTCAAGATAGGCAATCATTTTATTATTGGTACATCAGAATTCCTCCAGAATTCTCTTCTCAGACTATTTGACAATAATCACTGTATCAGTAATGAGACCACCTTGTATTCTATACCACCACCAAATGATGAATATTTTGACAACCACTTCTTGCTCCAACATCAGACAGCAATTCTGGTTTCCAACTGAAATAATATGTATTGGTTCAATGTAACATATTTTACTCTTTATGCAGTTGGTTATACAGTATGTTAATAAAAGAAACAGTTGAATAAAATGCTTGCAGTTTTAACAATTATGTTTTGGCCAATTCTTCTTTCTAGTTCATGTACATATATTCTTCCTTCAGTAAAATAAAAGTTTTACAATCTCTCCATGTGGTTTATTTTCTCTAAATGATGATGATTTCATCCTTGGTTATCAGTTGACATTCATAGTGATTTTTTTTTCACTTCCTGTTGAGTTCACAGTACATTAAAATGCTCTTCAAATTACAGCAACTTAATGTGTTTCTCAACTCATCTCCAACTCACAATAAGCTGCTGTAAACCAACTGGTTTGATGGAAATGATAACACATGAATAATTTGGTGCTTTTGTCATTTCTTAATTTTCTACAAAGCTGCTGGCTTCAGTTTCCTGACATTTATTTAAAGACACTCCATCTGTAGCTATGTGCATCAGATATATAAGTATTTGTGCTTTGAGTTGATCACTGTAGTGTTGGAAGCCTTTCCACATGATGTGCAGTGCTGCCTGAAGTCCGGTCTTCCCTCCAGCCCGCAACCTGCTGGAGAGGCAAGAGAATCTTTTATCAGGCTGCCAGTTAGTGGTCAATTGTTTTGCTCCTACTTCATAACATCACTGACTCAACAACATCTATCAAATTATATGAGTCTGCTAATAAATTTGTAAGAGTTTACTTTTTATAATTTTTTTCTAATGAACTGGACTCAAATAATACATGTCTACACAGTTACAAAGTGTATTGATATCTTGATAATGTTAAAAAAGTTATGAAATTCCTAACTAAAATGCATGGACATGTTTTCTCTGCTTGTGAAGCTTGATTAATATTCATGAAATAATGAGCATGCGACATTCTGTTGCTGCTTAAGGAGAAGAATCATACATTTTAAGTTCATTCAATATTACGTGCTTTAACTTAAGGATTTTCAGTGTTATGTCTCTCTTACTGACATGGTAAACACAATTTTTACAGGACATAACACAATTCACTCTTTGAATGATGAATAATTTCACTTGTTTGATTACTATCATCACTGTATCATGATATTAACTGCCATTTTTTCTCTGTGGTAAGAAGAAATCACATACTTCTTGTTTTCAATGAGATCCAGCTTGCTTCGTAATGCACTTTCAACACGCAACTTCCAAGAGTCAGAAACACATGACTAGGTTTCCACCTGCACTGGTATTAATCTATCATTGTGCAGATTTATCTTCAAGTTGTAAGCACTGTTCACTACTGACAATCAGATACCTACTACCATCAAATGCGTGGCTCGTACCACCTAACATGCAATAATGTGAGTAGTAGTACATGATGAAATGCATCAGAAACACAACCAAGCACCAGACAAGTACTTTCTTCTTTTCTGAACTAAAACTAGCTTCCAGTCTTCATTTATTTTAGAAGTCATGCTCACAGCATACGAAGTATAGGAGGAAAAAAATTGCATACCGTATACAACATCTCAGATATTTGCAGGGTGAATTAAGAGATATTTGTGGAACCAAAAACAGTAAGTTATACATAATGTAGTAATGATTTAAATATGTTTACACAAACCTATCACGATAGCATATTTGGTATAGTGACTAGGCTATGGGCTAGACTGTCCGGGGTTCAAAACCCAGCATGGGCAAGAAGCTTTTCTCCAAAACATTGAAACAGGTTGTGGGGCCCACTCAGCCTCTTTTTCAATGGGTACAGAGGTTCTTTACTGGGGGTTAAGCGTCCAAAGAGTGATGATGACCACTCACCTCCATCTAGTGTTGAGGCAGAAATGAGTGGAGCTACACATCTACTCCCCTTGTAATGCCTACACAGCATGCTCAGAGACAACTTTACCTTACTTTTTACTTCTCTACATTTAACAGGATAAATTATATGACTTAATATATAATATATCTTTGCCCTAATTATGCAAATACCAGCAATGCTTCAATACAGTTTTGAATATCCTACATATCAGAATCAGAATGTAGGATTTTTATGCTCATGTCTGGGCTGCTTTACATGCTAATTACACAGGATAATTTAACTTTAAAATTACTGTGTTTTGCAGCAGCATTATGATTCACCCGTTTTCATGCATGAAAAACTATTTGGTAAAAAAAAAACCATAATGTTAATTTTTTATGCTCTGCCCACCTCTTACTTGTAAATAATGTGTAGTACTCTTCACATTATATGTTTCAAGTAAAACATCTCTACTAAAATTTTGTTCTTCTTTCACTTAACTCAATGGACAGTATACTTATTCATAAGACAACAATGTTTTATTTCTTGAAGATTAGAATTATAATGCTTATTTAGTTTTCTTGTACAATTTGATTATAAAACCTGGTATCAACTGTTACAACGGTTTTCATCGCAGTAGGTAACAGTGACAGAATTGGCATTGTGAAGAATATGGCACTATAAACAGACTTTCACAAAAAGTGAACATAATCTCAAAATAAGTTTTAACAACATATATCTGATATATGACACATAAATTGTTACTGACTATTGTTACATAAAGAATTTCAGGAAAACTGTTCATTTGGTTTCACACAATAATATACATGCAAACTGAAGCATTAACTCCAGTCTTCATTGTCAACTTGTTTAATCTATATATTTTAATCCATCATATAACTATGCTGCATATTATCTTACCAAATTTCTTCTCATCTTCTGTGTCCTGCTATGATTTGATATATATTGGCTCATACATCACTACTCCATATGTTTTAATGTATATGCACTCTAAATTATGCTATTCTTATGAGTCACTGTTGTCACATAAGTCCATTGTATTTTTAAACAAAATATAATCTGTCTTTTCTATATGAACTTATTGTTAACTGATTAACTGTCTCGTTGCTTGTCCTGATTAGCCAGTCATTCTGTAGAATCTGTCAGATGGTTTCTTTCATTTTGCTATCACTGATGTTTCTAAGTCATCTCAAGCAATTATTTCTTTGCCTTATTTTCTATAGTTTGTATAAAATAATCAATTTATACTTTTTAATTTATTTGGTTCACATCTTCTTTGCTCTTGCTGCTTCTAGTTTCTTCCCTTTTCAGTTATGTGTTTGCACTTTCTCTCTTCTCTTGTTTTATCGGTGTGCAGCAATTAAACATCCTGACAGTATTTACGAGACCAAACTGTACTGTAGCACATGAAGTAAACCACCTACACTACATTTTGCTGAAATGAATTTGCATCAGTATTATGACTCAGTAACACTAACAATGCCAAATCAAAACTTAGATTTGGTGATACATTTATTGTCTCCATAGTTACTCCTATAACTGGAGCTGCTGAAGGCAGGACAGGAAAAATTATATTCCACAAAAACTCCACTTTCAGCCTATGTGCATTTAATAGTTCCTTAATTACTTCCAGTTTTGTAATACATTTCAATACTCTACATATAAGTGTTTAACAATAACGCTCACTCCACTCCTCCTACCATTATTTGCATTAAAATACAATGATGGATTGTAATGTGCTGGATCTCATACCTCCCATACGTAAAGTCTCCATAAAACAGAAAAATAACTAAAACATGATCTGATTTTATGTAGAAATCTGACTATGCACTAATATATGTTAATACCACTTTATTCACACTGTTACAGCAATGCTTCAGCCCTCAAGGGGCCATCCTCAGAGAGTACTGATATATTTTGTGAGCAGGGTCAACAAAATATGTGTCCAGAGGAAAATATCACATTAAAAAGCAGCCTGTTGTATGTTACATAGTGGTTCTGCTCCTTGAGGTTGAAACATGTAGGAGTGCATAGTGTGCATAAAGGGGTGTTAACATTTACAGTGCATTAGTCGGGCTTTTACATAAAACAGTGCCATCAGTGAATGGACATGGACAAGATAAAGCCAGACACTGCACTTTATATTTCAAAGTTATATTTCACGATGCCACAACATCTGTACAGACCTTACTGTACAAATTTTATTGAATTTTTTATTCTGTTTAAAATGAAATGAGACATTACAGTATCTAACGCAATCCACAGTTCAAAACTGATATTTCTCCAGGACAGCAGGCAGACAGATCACAATTACGGTTACATGGGTTGTAACACAATGCAATCCTGAAGGCACTTCCTCCTTCTCCCCTTTCCCCATTCCTTGTCATCCTGTCTACATAACCTGTGTGCATTTACACCTGAATCACTTCGATACCGATTATGAAGGCAGCACATTCCTATGAAATGCGTTATCCACCGTAGTGACACTAAACACCGCTGTCTCTTATACAAGCTGTCAGACGTAACTTGGCAAGTAAAATGAAAATTCAGGATGTCTTCCAAACACTAATAATTTGTAATGCATATGGATTTTTCTGTCTGTTCAAATAATGTGAAGTACTACAGACTACCATCTTCTAGGATGTGACATTGTGTAGTCTTGTACAAATTTACAGTTTTAGAGAAACATACTGCCTCCTTCTTCAAGGAAGCAGAATAGATTCTTCTACCCTTAAGATGGTGGCGGCATATACCACCGAAACATCGGCAAATTTATACCAATCTACATGGTGTCATATCTACAAAGACAGCAATCTTCATAGACACTTCAACAAGGACATCAAATCTTGCATAATACAGAATGCAATCACTCGTTTTCTGTACAAAGACGTTTTTCAAATAAAGCATACTTGTACAACTCTTTATGTGTGCAGGTACTATACACATGAAATTTTTTACTTTTATGTTTTATCTAATGACAGTAATGGCACAAAGGTACTGCAGTAACTAACATGCTATACAATTATTCTGTGCACAGTTTACACTGAAACACTGATAATTCTACATTTTATTGAAACTTACATAAGAGAATTTCAGAAGCATTGTTTGCATGTAGCAGATTTCCAGTCCTCAATCTATTTTCACTTCATAATCTTGTGCTTTTGCCTTTATTTTCTTGTCTTACTATTCTTCTGTGCATTGCAGATCTTCAAATACACTGACTTTCTTTCATTTCTCTTCATCTGTATCACATATCATTTCAAAATATTAAACTCACTCATCAATCTTCTGGAAAGACGAATTGTTTGCTGCAAGTTCTATAGTATAAAACGTGCTGCACATGACAACACCAACAAATAGTATTGAAAATGCTTTATATGTACAGTGTTTTCATGTGTAACACCTCATGCTTGACAACTTCTTGATCAAATTCCCTTATATACTTTACAAAATCTTCTCTTTGCTGCTGTGGGTGCTGGTCCTACTGTCCCTTCATTCCTTTAATTCTGTTCTTTCACTTTACACATATGTAAATTTAACATTTTGTCTTGCTTCAAAAAAGAAGGTTCTGTTAAACCTTCAACTCCTGACCAAACAACAGGTCACTATAGTAAAAATTCCTTACCACTGGTTTCTGCTGCATTACAAAACCAAGAGCTTAAAGAGTAAAATATGGCATAATACAATTTCATCTCTTTCATTATAAAACCATAGATTTTAATTTTCTTGCTACACCGCAATACAACCAACAAATAAAGATGTCAACACAACAAATGCACAGACAGGATGTATTTGCAGATTCTGACCGAAAGAATAGATACATCTGTGCCATGAACATGAAAGACAGGACTACATTTTCTCCACAAGCAACAAGGAAAAGTCGCATGGTCATAGCAATAGTGCTGGCTAAAGACAGGTGTCAAGCTTTACCCCTATTGTGTCAATAAAAGTTCCAGGTTCAAAACTATGCATTCACTCACCTTCCATTAAAATTAGTGTCTTCTAGATAAGACCCATGTCTGAAGAATTAACCATTTGGCCTGGAAGAAGCAGGAAGTCATTAAAAAATATATCAATTGCCAAAATTATAAGCGACATTCACAAGTTTCTGAAAATCAGACATCTACTTCACAAGTCAATCTCACTTCATAAGGTACACTGCATTACATATCTATATATTACATGCATCTATCTGTTTATAGCTAAAGTTATATTTTATAATTATGAGATCTTTCAGCACAGAAGTTTAGCACTTTGCAATCAGCTCCAGTTACAGAAAAGATAAGATGAAAGTCTGATCAACGTTTCTTTATCACATATATCTGCATAAAATACCATTTTATGATATAAACAATACTTGTTTATAAATTACCTTTTCATATGAGGCAGAAGACAAAGTTTTTCAAGTACTAGCAGTAAAACAGTATAGCTTTCTGTTACAATAGCTTGTCTGATTTGAATGTGTATGTTAAAATGCTGTACGTTAAAATATACACCACCGAAATTAAGCCACAAAACTCACTTGCACTTGCCACACACCTAGGTCGTGACTGTTGTAAAAGGGCCTATTGTTTAACTTATGAGATATGGTAACACAAACGTTTGGCTATCTATCTGACTGACTGACCAACCAACTGACCCATCCTCCTACTGCATGGCTAACTACTGCCCCATTGAACAAAGACCTTCTCCAAGAGACTGCCACTGGATATTATTCTAAGCCAGATGAATTCAGTCCGCTCTCAAATAGAAGTTCATTAAGATTTACACATTTATGCCTGTGATGCATGTGCTGTCTTCTATACAGGTTGTCTGACTGAAAATGTGTAAGCATTTCTCATCATGCTCCTATGCATGCTGCATGTCCCATCCATCCAATCACCCTTTTATTTGGCACATTGTAAAAGTTATGAAGCTCCCATTACGGTATTTTCTCCAGCCTCCTGTCACTTCCTCTCTCTCATAGGGCCAAATATTCTCCTGAGTATGCTGGTATCCAACCTTTCAAGCAGACTGGTTCCTGTAAGAGGTTATAGCAATCTTGGCACCAGCTGTGCTGCTGCACCCTTCAGTCGTGGTTTATTTAATGCCATTGGAATTAGCTTCATTTATGCAGTGGTGACTGCAGAATGATTAATAATTAATGAATTGAAAATGATGTGGCAAGAAGTATTCATGGCTAAATTTAAGGTACTTTCGACAAGGATTGACGATAGTCAGTTCCATTCGGGATTTTAACTGAGCCCTGCTGAAATACAAGTCAGCAGCAACAATACTTGGGTGTTCTGAAACAGCATATGGGAACCAGCTGAATTTGATATTAGAAGTTCCTCACTTCAAGACAAATTATGTCAGTTTTAGTTTAGTTTAGTTTAGTTTAGTGGGCCAGGTAGCTCAGTTGGTACAGCGACTGGCTATGGGCTGGATGGTCTGGGGACCGAATCCTGGTGGGGGCGAGATTTTCCACGCCTGTCCAGACTGACCCTGGGACCCACCCAGCCTCCTGTACAATGGGTACTGGGTCTTTCCCGGGGGTAAAGAGCGGCCAGGGCATGACACTGACCCCTCACCCCCTTCTACTACTGTGGTCTACTCCTCCTGTGGGCCGTACGGCCTGTACAGAGCCTCAGTGCCTGCACAAGGGTGCATTTTACCTTACCTTTACCTAGCTGAAATGTATGGCATTTACAACTGAGTTTCATAACATAACATAACATAACATAATATAACATAACATAACATACTATAACATAAACTATTTGAACCACTCTGAAGCAACTGAATTGTACATACAGTCTTATGCTTGTCAAGACAGTGGTAACAGAGCAATCCCTATTACATTTGTTGTTTGTGTGCCATGGTTTGGACTATAAAGATGACAACAACATGATGATGATGATGATGATGATGATGATGACGAGAATGATGAAGACAACGAGGACGACAACAGCAGCAGCAGCAGCAACAACAACAACAACAACAACAACAACAACAACAACAATAATGAAAACTCAAGGACCAGTATGACAGTAGTTCATGAATTTCCTGTACAACTCAGGCATAATTTGCTGTATGAAAATGAATAAGTGTATAAAATGCACATAGAGGTTGACCTAACAACTGTAATATCTTAAATGTATTCACCATGAACCATTTACTAACAATGCAATTGTACTTAATAAAACACCATTATGGACACAAGTAAATAAAAGATATATACTTATCTGCATACTAACACAGCTGAAACATAAAATCTATTTATGTTTTGAATGAAAATAAAACTGGCCAGTTCAAGACAATATCATATAGTGCAAAAAAAGTAATTTCTTGGACCCTTAAAGGTTATAGTTTTGAATTTGTGATAAGCTACATTTTCTACATAACGAGATGCAGTTTACTGCACAGCTAATAATGAGAGTGCATAGCAGAGAACCAGTAAGATTAAGTCAGTCAGTATATACTTGCACCACAGTTAGACAAAATTTCAAGGGATGTTGAAAAAAATTCAATTAATTTTATTGCAAAAGACAATCTATAAGTGGAATGCATTCATGGCTTACATCCCACACACCAGCTGTCAGGGTTATGCTGTGAAGACTGTTTCAACAAAACGATTGCACTTGTTTTCTATTTACATAGCAGGCTACAGGTCAACCACCTGGTATAAATATTTATGAACCCATTTTATAATATCTCCCTATGTTCAAGGTTTTAAGTTCTAAACCTCCTACCATGCATGCACCATCCCTTTTAAAGTTCTAAGAATTTCCCAAATGTTGCATCCAAAATAATATATCCATGTAAAACATAATTTTGAACAGAAACTGATGCAGAAATAGGCCATACATATGAAAAGAGAAACTCCCTTTATATATTAGCCATTGGATTAGTAAGCAATAAAACATCCACAATTTACTGACAGAGTTCAGTTTGTGTCCTTTCAAATTCTGAAATAAATGAACAGGTTTCCCAAAACTTGGTGTAGAAGTTAGACCACTAAGGGTATCCCCAAAGTCATAGAATACTTTCTTCCTAACTTCCTACTTTCAGTTACAATAACATGACAGACACCAAACCTAAAACTAAATCGCTCATGAAACAGCAAGTTGTCCTAACCCTCGGATATACAATTTTACTGCAGACAGAAAAAACCTAACCAATGTTCAATAGACCAACACTTAAGCAGGTTATGTTTTTGTGAAAAGAAAAGGACAAGCAACTTTTTTTGGAGGGGGGGAACAACATTTGACACAAGGTGTGTTTGTAACCCAACTGCCAATTAATGTGGGAATCTCAGTTAGATGAAATTTGTTGGTAATCACAAATTGCTGTTTCATGAGTAAAATATGAACGCCATATAACAGTAACAATATGTCAAGGTACAATCAAAGAACAAAAAGAAAAATTACTAAAGTTCTTACTAAATACTACCAACATTACTGAAGCAAACGTGAGCTTATTTACCCATATTAGTAATCCAAAAATTATATTTTAAAATACTAACCTCACACTGAGGATGCATCTTCCATATGGTGCCTGTGGTGACATAATGGGGTCTGTGTCTTCTTACTTCTTGGCAGATTCACAGATTCTGATCACATTTATCCATACATAATATTATTCTGTTGTTTCAGTTCACATGCTGATATCACATTAATGCAAACAGTAGATAAATATTTAGGAAAATACAATGGCTAAGTAGGAGTGATAATGAGATACACCAGGCCTGACAGTGTGTAAGTCTTTCTCTGTTCTGAGAGGCTTAGTTAATGACAATGTTGGTGTGAAATCATATAATTATTTGTGAATAATTACAATACATATTGGAGGAAGCAATAAACCGTTACTTTCTACCTCATTCTGAAGTGTCTGAAGAAGGAATGCATCAAGAAAGATGGCTATTTTAGCAAAAATATCACATGAAACCATCTGTAACTTTGATTACCCAGAAATGAACACAACAAATACTTCCACTGCACAATAAACAACGACTGTACATGAAATATTGTGCATGTAGTTTAATTACAATAAAATATTCAACTTACTTGTAATTTAGATTTGTTGTCACACTTTACACTAACTATGATTTGCATCTCCAATGAACATACCTCTCTAATGGCAATAACTACTGTCATTGTACTGTGATACAAAAGACATACATGAATAATGTCAAACCAACTGCCGAAGCTGCAGTTATCTACCAATATGAGTACAAACCATCTTTCAGCATATAATATTTGTTCCAAATGGTCCCAACATTTCATGCACAAATCTGTATATTCTTAAAATCACAACAAAATGCAGCATCTTGCAGTTCAAGCTAAATTTCAAAATATTTTGAAAGTAGTATCTCAACACATACATTGACACAGTAAACCAAACAAACGAGAGTTTCAACAGCTGCCTGTAGATAGAACATATCATCTGTTACCAATTGTGCTTAAGGAAATAAAATAATTACAAGAAGAAAAATTATACTGGAGGGCATTTAGAATACAAATAAATATGTTAAAACAGAACATCCAGTTACATAATATCCTTAGCAGAAGGTAATGAGTAATAACTTCCAATATCTACCGACACTGAAGGTTGGATGTTCTTCGATGTGGCATGTGAGTGAATAACAGAAAATGGTTCATGTCACATTTATTACCACTTTTGCATGTTGCTATTTATGTACAATGTATTTGGTTAGGTTTTGTGTTCAGTCTTTCCTAGTTCATCTCCTGCAACACATTACAGCCTTTGCTGTTTACTGCTTACCTTACAGTCACACTTACTAAAAAAAGCAATCAAACCGATGTGGACATTGGTTATGAAAAAAAATGAATTTGCACAGCATATGAAAAACCCCCCCCCAAAGAAAAAAAAAAGAAGAAGAAGAAGAAGAAGAAGAAGAAGA
>Ga0123355_10010299_pt1 | contig 14309 bp, 7 predicted proteins | sample TergutEmb28metaG_3_FD_89872 | JGI IMG/M metagenome (GOLD analysis project Ga0123355, IMG submission 89872) | Embiratermes neotenicus P1 segment gut microbial communities from Petit-Saut dam, French Guiana - Emb289 P1 | ecosystem: Host-associated > Arthropoda: Insects > Digestive system > Gut ...
CGTCGAAAGCGAAACGCCTTGGGGGTTATGCGCAAGCACGGGACAATAAAATATTATCAGAGGGCGTACATTTTTGGGGGGGGGGGGTTATCTTAGATTGTCTTGTGTTCAGGTAAATGTGATAAATCTCAAAATCAACCTCTTCAAGTTCACAATGCTTTAGCTAGATCACTTATGCAGGGGAAGATAAAAAGCATGTTTTTCTATTTGAAAAGATACAATATTTGTCTCAGAACTTAATTCTTATTTTGTAAACATATCTAAGTTTCTTTTTAAAAAATGAAACTTATTTTTGGACAACACTTTTATACACGTCCTGCTCCAACGAAAAAAAGTGAGAAGCACACATGCAACACACAACTTACGCAAGTAAGTGAAAAAGTACGGTGGCAAGGCACAAGTACTCTCTCCCTTACCTGCTTGAACATTCAAAGCTGTAAATACAACAGAGTTCACTATTACCAAAAAGAGGAATTTCTGATCATGTTCTCCAAGCAACGAAACTTTATCAGAAACCACAATGACAATAAAAGATCAGTTCAAATGTATTAAATATAAAATAAAAATGTTAGTGGTAAATATCTGTGTGGTGGAAGAAAATGCTTCAATCTTTCTGCAATACTGCATGACAACTGCTACACATTTGGTGGGCACTGCTCTGGGCAAAGGAATATAGACCATCAAAATTATTCCGTGTGGGTCCTGAGACAGGTAACCAAATTACATGCCAACCAATGGATCCCCTTGGCAAGATGCTCCCTGACCTGCTATTGAACTACTCCACCACCATGGCCCCAGCACCTTCATCTGACTCAAAGCTGTGGCCCTCTAGTGGCCTCTTACAACAAGGGATCTATCAGAAGTCATGGTCAAAGGTACAGGCCTTAGCAGGGATAGTCTAACACCTTCCAGTACCTGAAGCACAGCAAGTCCTGGACAGTGCAGGCCATATGGGGACGAACACTTTTGTGCAGCATGATGACCCATTGATGGGGTACTTTCTCTTAATAGCAGTACAAAGTATTTGAAGGGTTCCACAACACTCCTGTGTGCTGAAAGTGACATAAGGGTCTTTGAATGCTGACATACTATTGGCCAGATGAAACAGCCAAAGTCATCGGTGGTGCAGAAGTTATAACAGCAATGAAAAAAGTTATTTGCAGAGCAAATCAATCCCTGGTCTGCCAATGGGATGCCTGCATCATTACTCATGGGGGTTATTTGTAATGGCCTCTACTCCTTCAACTAGAAGAAAGCATGAAGAATCCTTACATTTTTGGACAAAAGGATATAAGGGAACAAAATCCTCAATACTGTTGCAACAATTAATGGTTTTTCAACAGCCTGAGCAGATACACATTCTCAGCCATCTTATGAATGCGCCCAGAGAGGATAAAGTGAGAAAGCTCTTCATGTGCTCTTAACACTGTACAGTCTGGTAGGCAAGATGAGACATGTTGTAACTCAGAACAAAGTGGGCATATTCACAATCATGAAGGCAGTGACAGGGTTTATTAAGATGATAAAAAAATTAATGTGTGTGGGCAGCCAAGATCTCCTTCTGTCACGTAATTACTGACAAATCTGTGACTAGAAAGCAACTGAGAGTGCAAAATAAGAAAATTTCCCAATCTGGAAAACTTCTACTGTACGGTTATTCTTACGTTCCTTGAGACATCCAGCAATGTTGACAGGTTTCCTGCCTCAAAGATCAGCAGTCAGCTCTGAACAATACAACAGCATTCTGAACAACCTCAATACTTGTATATGCCAAACAAAACCACAGACATATTAGAGATGCTCCCCTACCAGGCCACATAAGCAGTCAAACTCTGAAGGCTGCTTATCCTCATCCTGCATATGCCTTACAAACTCACCCAGCCTGCATTTTACATCTTTTGTCCTCTAAGCAACGTTCTCTAGAGAAAGTATTGTCAGAGTCATGACGATGAGGTGAAATTATTCACTGACCGCATGAAAAAAACAGTTTATTGTGTGAAGATGTAATGGTACTATTTGGATACTGTTTCATGCATGGAATATATCGAATCACATGAAAAATGAAGTGTACAGATATTTTCATACATATTCCTGCACTGTAATTGTATTCAGTCATAACAAATAATTCTTAGGGAAAAAAAATTAGAAACATTACAGATGGGGTGATCTCCAAGTATTTTGCCACAAAAAATTCTCAGTATAACATGTTTTAAAGTAGTTCACTTTACAAAGACAACATTTGTTTCTTGAACTGTTACCTTCCATACTTTTCTTTGTACTCTTTGCCCATTGACTATTCATGTTACATCATATTTCAATATGTTGCTTCTATTTGTTACAAAATTTTTTGCCCAGCTATCAGTCAACTTACCAGGAGCCTTCATATGGACGGGTGGAAGTCGGAAGTCTGAACCTTCAAGACTAAGTGATCGTTGTCTCTCAAGTGTTGAGGGAAGGTCACTGATCCTAAGTGACATCTGACGTTTAAACGGAGAAGCTTGATTTAACTGCTGGAATCCTCGAAATGAACCCTGGCGCTGCAGCATAGACACTGTAGCATGTGGCCTTTCAATGGCATATGGATTAAACACAGGCTTTATGGGCGGTGCTTCTGAAACCAACAGACATGAGTTGCTAAGTTAAAAGGCAAAATAGTGACCTATGTTTCATTAAGGTCCACACTACGAAGGCAATCTGCAGGAGTGGATGTACAGCTGCATGCAGCTGTAAATTTGGCAGTACACAGGCAGGTAGTCACCTTCACACCCTGGCTACTTTATCTTTTGGGAAAGAGCCCAGAGTATCACCTGGACAAGCCCCAGAGCTGGTCTGGAAGCTTCAGAGAAAAAAAATATCCTTTACTGCTGCCGGGAAATAACTCCAATTTCTCTCACTTGTCCAGCCCACAACTCAGTTACTATAAGAAACCTGCAACTCCATTTACATGCCATGAGAAAATAGAAAGCATAAATTTAAAAGCATAGAAAGCAGACTGTTACTAATAAACCCTGTCTTACACATTCTGCAGCTCTGTTTTACCTTCTTCACACTCAGCAACACTGTGGAGCACCACAGCATATTCGCATTAAGGTTGAGTTATTAGAAAATTCATTTTCAGCTACTTCAAGTAATATAAGTACAATGAATGGATATAAAAAACATAACAGGTAAACAAAACCTGCATAATTTTCATATCACAATGCACAACAAATTAACCTCTCAAAAAGCAAGGTTTGAGGGTTTCATAATAATATAGCTGAGGAATCCACTCTTTGCTAACTGAATGACACAGCATCACATCCACCACACTGGAGTCCTCAGGCACAATTTGTTTACAAACAGAATATTTTCTAACAAAATAAATGCAGAATCAGGTTAATATATGTTCCTCCCCACAAAACGAACCTAACCTTCATCACTAATGTGCTTAGAGAAGCACTTACATTTAATGGAAAACTGTGATGAACATAAAATCAAATAAATGGGAACTCATTACAGTAATTAATAAAGTTAAATGTGAAGAAAGTGTATTAAATTTTACCCTGGAATCTTGTGTGTGCGTGTGCATGTGTGTGTGTGTGTATTATACACATGTTAACATCTATGGTGGCACAGCATGTTCAGAAGCATTTACTGTAAGACACGGTCTATGCAGAACACGAGAGGGTGATGTTCTGCCAGGTCACAGTCTTGTGCACATAAGAAAGTTCAGACATAAAAATGCAACCCATGACATAACAAAACAGTACCATAATTACCTTACATTACTAAAAATCAAGGATGCACAAAATGGTGTTGTAGATTTTTCATTGTAGTCTCCATTCATTGCAATGGACTTGTAACACATCCTCCTTGCAATATTTTCACATATTTACACTGTGATTCAGACACTATCCAGATGATATATATATATATACTTACACAGGACAGCCTGAACAGGACCCCTCTCAAATAAGCACTAAACAACTTCCATCATGTTTTTATGCATAAATAAAGGCATGCATGCTACCAACCTACAGGCTTCATTTCCTGTGGATCCTGTAACCTTTCTGTAATTGACGCTTGCCTGAAGCTGCCTGTTCTTGTGAATGTTGAGTTCTTTGGGTCAAACGTCATTGTGACTCCACACTCCTTATCCCTCTTCTGTTTCCGTTCCAGGCATGCCGCAAATGCACAGCCCACAGCATGACTTAGCCTTTCACCCTGTGTGTATTATAAAACAATATATAAACAATTGAAAGACTCAAGTAATATTATGCTGCTGACAAGAGTGACCTGGGGAAAAAGAGGGTGACACAGGAAATTCTGTACTTGCACACCCAACCACCAAGAGAAGAAATTGTGGTGGGAACATGAAATATTCCAAAGATGAAAAACCAAGCTAATGCCACCAATTTAACAGAAAACTGATTTTCTTGATCCATCACCTGTCATCATCATTCTTGCAAGAACACATGGTTACAATCTAACCACCAAAATCAATTTACAGTTATGGACAAATATATGCTCCTTGGTTAGTCAGGATACTCTCCATATTTTAACCACCCCGAAGGTTCATTACCATGTTCACAACAGCAAATGAATTAATAACAAAACATGATTTAACTATATCAGCACAGAAAACAAAACTGATGCCATTTAAAGGACAAGAGCCAGGTAGAAGTAAAATAGTAATAGATAATAAAATTATAGAACAAGTATGTTCCTCTAACAACTTACAAAATTTGATATCTTATGAAAAAGAAGTGGACAATGATAACAAACTGAATAACTGTTTGAAAATAACTGGCATTATAAACAATACACCACACAACACAGAACTTTAAAGAAAACAAGAATAAAATTAGACAATACACCAGCCCTTCCAGCTTTATTATAAGGTAGTGAAAATCTGACCACTGAAGCAAGAGACACAAGAAGAATAAGAGCAGCAGAAATGAAATGTATGTGAAAAACAGCAGGACACACTTGCACAGATTATAAAGCAAACAAAGAGTTTGCAAAGCAACTAAATATAACCCCAGTTCTGTACAAAATACAGGACTATAGAAGAAATTGACTGCAACATATAAATAGAATGCCTCCAAACAGATTACCAAGGATAATGAAAAACTACAGCCCAAAAGGCAGAAGGTATCAGGGAAGACCATTAAAGAGACTTCGAGATATGTGAGAGTGGAACAGCAAGCGACCCAACTCTATGTTAGCTAGATGATGATGATGATGATGATGATGAGGGAGAGGACGAGGAGCAGGAGGGAGGAGAAGGAGGGAGGAGGAAGAGGAGGAGGAGGACAACAACAGCGAACAGACCATCACTTGTCCCTACCCTCAACCAAAACAATCCAGTTCAACATCCCACACTCCCCCCACCAGTCCTAGATCTTCAAAATGTAAATATTTCAAAATTTTCCTTTCACAGACATGTTCTACTACCCTTCAGATACAAAGGCTTGAAACATGCATGTACAGGATTCAAGCAAAGAAATCCAGTTATTCATGACTGTCAGAGCAATGTCACTGCCAAAATTATATGATGAAGGCTGAGACATTTTAGACTTTACTTTTTGGATGGATGTGATACAGCACCTGAAAGGCTTGAACTTTCAACCCCAGGAAAAAATTCCACTGGTAAATAATACAGCTGCACAAATTAAGGTTCTTGAAATAAAGGTACATGTGTGCAAAATTTCATGAACAAAATAAGAAGTGTTCCATCATTAAATAGGCAAGGTAATTCTGTATCTTTTAGTGCAGCAGAATATCCTACTGCTGTGGTTTAGATGGCACAGAACATAACTGGGTTTTGAACTTCGAGGAATACAAAATATGTTTTGAAAATCTCAATCTCCCTTGGAAGCAGATGTTAAGGGAGTGCCTCAGACATAAAAATCGAATGCACAGTTTTATAGGATAGCATAAAAATTAAATCAAAATTTCTAAAGCACCTCTTTCAAATTTACAAATTCTTATATCACTGTTTGTTTGAACTTCTCTAGTATAAATGGGATGTTTGTGATATGATAAAAGATAATCAGTTTCATGTATTGCATTAACAGTGTGTCATTGAAAGCTTTCATAAATGTGGGTAAGTGAAATAAATATTTCAATGAAAAATTAATCATTTAATACATATGTAATTTACAATGCTCAGTCCCAAACTTTGTTTTGGCCCCATATCAAATTCATGTTTTCGAATTTGGCCAAAACTCTGATAAGGTTGCACACTATACAAAATAACTTTCTAAGATTCAAGAATGGTTAAACAAAGACAAGGATATGTTATAAAAATGTCAATGAAAATGTATAAATATTTCCATTTCCAATGTAAGGTTAGCAACACCTCAAACCTCTATGCTGCAAGTACTCACTGATTCTCTCAATGCAAGGAAGCCATGGCACATCCAGCGCCTTGTTGTGCCATCTCGGCAAATGTATGAGAAACCTTTCTCGTGATTCCGATCAGGGGCACAGAATGAAACTTTCTCAATCGTCTGATCCACTATCAGTCCCTAATAAAATAAACAAAATACATACAATGACATTTAGAAACATAATATTCACCAATATGATGATTTCAATGGGAGTTGTTGTTACGCAAAATTATTGCACTAAAATGTTTTACAAATGTTTCCAATATGTTATGAGACCTCGTCACTACCGAATGTCTCGCTGATTTTTTACTTGGTTTGCAAATTTCCAAGTTGCATTAAAGCAAAATCACATAAAAAGATATCATGCAAAATGAGACCTGCCTTTATGTGTGTCTGGTTTATGACTGGAAGAAGACTAAACCTTTAGAGAGATGCAGCGTTGTGAGGATTGGAAATTCAGAATCCACAATATTCGTCAGACACTATTTCCCAGTTCTTTAGCCTCTAGCAGATTAAACTATTCATTCATACATCAATACACACAGAATATTAATTACTTAGCTATACCTTTGTTTCATCCTCAACAACCCTGAGACCATCTCCAGAGACATATAAAATAGCTTTAACTGGCCTTCTTCTGGAATTCTGAAAAAGTAATAAACAATTTTATTTTTATATCATCTTGTTATAGTTATTTGCCTACATTTTAACAGGAAAATATGCTATCTAAGATAAGATATGCTAGTTCTGTCATGTGTAAAGTAGTAAGTGGGACATTAATTGTTACAAAAACACAGTACTTTTACAGGTAAAATACTTGGGTCAGATGCATTCTCTGGCTTATGTTATAATGACAAATTCCATACCCTTACATTGGTTTGTGAAATATGGAAGCCTCTACATGATTGCATTTTTTGCTTATTAATCAACCTATTGATTGCTTTCCTGTGCTCTTCCACCAGCTAAGACACATGACAGTGCCATCATGGAAAACAGAACCAATCTGTCACTGCTTTGTCACACTTATTAGACTGAACGAATTTCAGAGTACTTCATAGTAGCAAATTCCCTTTAGAGAATGTGTGTGTGTGTGTGTGTTGAGGACACCATGACCTTACACTTTTCAATGGGGATAAATTGGCATACCATACCAATAAATTTCTGAGTGCAGTAACAAACTGTGTCTAACAGATGGCCATGATGTGACCCAAAAAATTCATCACACACTCTGTGATACCAATGGTTCTGAAATCACCTACATTTAAATTCATCTGCTCTGAAGATGAGTGTTTGGGCAGCACCAGTCAATAATTCAGTGAATACCAGACTGTTATGGGGTATGGTTTCAACATCACCAAAACTGATGGGATGGTCTACAGATAATTCTTTAGTTGTTTTTTTTTACAAACCCCCAAAACTTGAGGGTGTGACATCACTGACTGTAGTTACATACTTTCTTCATGAATTATAAATCTACATGTTGTCAAACTTCTAGGAATGTCTCACACCATTCAGCTATACAACTGTGACATATAAGATTCCTTAGTCAATACAGTGAGAAAAGAAAAGACCAGATAAAATTCAGTTGTGTTCTTTTGATTCATGTTACTCTGCAGGGCAATCCATCATGTAAGCAACAGACATTTCTTTGATATACTATGCCTGTTACTTTCTGTGACACAGGCACCAATCTCAGCAGCCATATCCAGTCTTCTGTATGATCTGTATATAACATACTGGATTAAAATGGTCCCACTTAACAGACATCAATAGGTGAATATTATGATCTGTTGACTGTGCATCTCTATATAATCTTGTAAATGAAACTAACTTGGTGCAAATATTCTCAGTATATTTCGTCAATTTTATTTACAACCTCTACATGTTTCAGACCTCTTCAGGTCCATCATCAGGAGGAATACGTGTATTTATGCGACACTTGGTATTTTGTTATTCTGTGTAGCTACCTGTCTGGTGTGCTGCTGATGAACCTGGAGAGGTCTGAAACATGTACAGGTTATAAATAAAATTGACAAAACATACTGAGAATATTGTGCACCAAGTTGGTTTCATTTAAAAGATCAACAGGTGAATATAAACAACCACATAAATTAACTTACTCTTAATACTTTTAAGGCTTCTTCACAGACTTGCATTCCTCTTGATTCAAACACTTCAACACAACCAAGATACTGGAAAAGAAAAAAACTATAGTAAGTAAAAGAAAATAAAGTTTAACATTATTACTGCATTACATTACATGGCACAGTCATCAATTACAATATGCAGTAATGGGTTTGGCATATGAGGGACAAAGCTACATTATTTCATGATTTGTCATACCAGATAATCAGTTACAAAGCAGTTGTTGATACTAAGGCAACAGGAGTATCAAGATTATAATGCACAGAATTAATAAACACTCTAATACTTGAATGACCCAACATCTGGTATGGATTGTATTTTGCATTTGGATTTAACTAATCAAAACTGATGATAAGAAAGTACTTCTTTATCATCAACACAGATTTTATTAATGGTAGTACTGATTAATATTTATCATGCAACATGTTTCAACCACTCATGGTCATCTTCAGACCATCTAGTTTTATAAAAAATATAAACATTATAATTGCATTAAATATGTGTTAACAGACTGAGATCTCAAACTTACAACTTATATAGTACATGCTGATCTGTCATTTTATTGCTGCTAACAGACGCTGCTGATAAAATGTGACATAAAGGTAATAATGTTAAAATTTTGTATGAATATTAAAAAGTTTAAAAATTGTTATAATTTTCCCCGCAGAATGCCTTTAGTTCACTGTGGAGTGTGGTAGACAGGAAGTATCCATTGATAAACAAAAATTGTGATCTACTATTGGTGTTGTTAGGTGAAATTATAGGTGGACAAGATTTTACAAATTCATATACATCTGGCAAGTATGATCTTCTTCTTCTTCAATGGCTACACTATGCAATGCAGACTTTCACCTCCTTAATGGACTTCTCCCAGTCGTGGCTAGTATGAAATTCACAGTATATCTAAATTCGTACATTTGTTACATATCATATTTATACTCAGTGTTTTTGGTGAAGCTGTACATATTTCAAATTCACATACATCTATATTGCAATATATGTAAATTCACTATTTTTATATATTACGTTTACACTTAGTGTTTTTAGGTAAAATTTTATGTGCAAAAGATATTCCAAATTCATACACCCGTACATCTGGTAAGTACTAGTACAATATTCACAGAGTATCTAAATTCACATATTTGTTATGTATCATGTTTGTACTTCTTAAAAACAGGTTTGTTTATTCTACACACTGTCACCATCTTCCTGATGGAGGGTTTACTGGCAGTACAGCTCACCTTGACATGGAAGTTGCAGGTCCCAGCTCGGACTCCCGCTTCATCTGTCTGCCACTGATGGGGTTTAGAACTTTCAGGCACGTGCTCCTTACGGCGTCGGAAACTGTCACGGAAACTCCTTCGTAACCTGTCCATCCTGCGTGGGGATGTACCCTTTTCACCCTACACAGATCAATCTTACATGTCATAACATGTGTGAATTCAGGCACCTTAAATGCCATGCAAACTGTCACCAACAGAAATTCCTCATAACTTAAGGAACCTTGTTGTAATAATAACACAGACATACAATTGTAATGAACTGGAAAAGGGTAACTGCTACTCAGAATTATCATTTCCTACCATGTTTAAAAAAAGTCAACAAAATTTGCAGTTTATTCTTAACTTAAATCCTTCTGTACTTCCTGCAATGTACATATAAATGCATTTGGATACTTTCCATGACACTCACCCAAATGTGACAACTACAGGTAGCATATGAGTGTCTGGTATGCAGACATGAAATACAGAATGTGACATTTTCTGGTATAAAATTTATTACCAATAGAAGACCCAGCAAAACTAAGAACTTTCCACTTTATTTGTGAACCATGAGCACAAAATATGGTTGCTGTTTATCTGAGTATTTCCTGCAATGTGGGTTCTAGTAAATGATATTTAGCTGTCCATTCAATACTGCAAGTTGCATTTGCACAGGTTGTGGTTTATATTAACAGCTGTGATCATGAACCGCAAAAAATTGACAATTTTGTCCCACATACACAGTTTAACTCAACATGACATAACCATTTCCAGAACACAGCTCCAGTATTATGATAGAAAACTGGGGTTGCATATTTATTACTTACAACATATTCATGTGCTCTATAGTACACAAACAAACTTGCACAGTTCTTGCAGAGAAGTGTTTCATCACTAAAGTTCCAAATTTAATACAGAGAGGATTTAATTTCTCTGAACTGACGAGAACACAACAAAGGAAATAATAAACTGTATATATGCACATAGAATTTTTGATACAGTTTAGCATAATTACTCACAATAAATTGGAACAGATAATAACAACAAAGACACAAAACTAAATTACATCCAATGCATGCCATATACATTCATGCTGTTCAAGCTAAAAACTTCATTTGAGTACAAAATGGAGGTTAGCGTTAAGTGTTATATCACAGCTGAGGCTGCAAGAAGGGTAAGAAAAGGTTTTCTAAAGGTACAGCAATTCACAGATTCAACACTGCTATACTGAGAGCAGTACACATTTAGACATCAAACAACCATTTACAACAAACCATTAAGAAACAGGCATTATTATTATTATTATTATTATTATTGTTGTTATCATCATCATCATCATCATCATTGTGTTACTGTTGTCATCATTGTTGTTGTTACCTCTGTCACAGGCCTTTTCTTCCTCGTACTTCTCTGGAACCAACAGTGAACTCCACTGCTCATGCTTCAAGGTTCAGACTACAGTACTGTCCATATCATGTGTGATGTTCCAAGTGTATTTGTCTTTTGTAGTGAATCTATTGAATGTTTTCCTGGTATGGCTTCCAAATTTTTCCTTAAACATTTTGTTACAAGTCTGATGGCTCCAATTATTACTGGTATAATCTTACATTTCTGGTTCCACATTCATTGTATCTCTGTACATAAACTCTTGTATTTTAGCTCCTTTTCTGTTTCCTTTTTCATGACATTTCTGTCTGCAGGTACAGCCACATCTATCAGTATGCATGTTTTCTTTTTTTTGTTTTTAATTATTATATCTGGCCCACATTTTGTAACTTCTCTGTTTGTGTGTACTGCTTGATTCCACAACACTAACATCTTCCTGTTCATACACTGGCTTGGGCATGTGTGTGTACCTGTGTCTGCCATTTCATTGCCTACGGCTTTGCATACTGAGTATTGCAAATGTGCACAAACTTTATCGTGTCTCATTAACTATTCATTCTTCACCAAAATGGAGCACCCTGAGGTTAGGTGGTCAATAGTTTCTTCGTGTTGTTTACATAACCATCATTTACTGTCAATTCCTTCCTTCAAAATTTTAGTCCTAAAACAATTTGTCCTAACTGCTTGGTCTTGAGTTGCCACTTTTGTACTTTATGCTTCTCCCTTAATGTCTCCAGATTTTAGCCATCGATATTACTGTTCAATATCCACCAGCTTTTCATATAAGTTACGTATCAATTGTCCATGCACCCTCTTCCCTCATCATTTTTCTTTTGTTTTCTCTACTATGCCTATTTTTATTACTACTACTACTACTACTACTACTACTACTAATTCTACTGCTTCACTGTGAGTAGAGGATTAATCTGTCTCCTTGAACGCCTTCCAGTGTCCTAGCTTTAAAGTCTGTGACATAATTCACTGGCAAATCAAACCCCTCCTAAAAGTTCAAAATCCTAGACACTGTGTACTGTACATGCACTTCATTATTTGATAATTTCTCCCATCTTCTCCCCAAACATTTGTCGCCATTAGTCAATAATATTTAACTGTTCGTTGTTGAAGTGATGAAGACATGAGAGATATCTTTTCAGGACTCTGACACCAAAGTAGAAGTGATTTAATGGACTGTTACATTCAGGGAGTTTATTATCAGAAAGGGAAGTGCACCTACCGGATGTGGTTAAACATTAGTCCATGCTGACAGCATACAAGCTGCATTACACAGATCACAATAGAACATCACATGCTAGCCTCTAGCCTTTATGACATGTCATAGCAATAGCAGCAGTAGTTATCTGCACAAATACGACTCGAACATCACTAGTGGCAGCTCGTGGGACTTTGATATGGTACGGCTGTACCTATGATTATTATACGATAAATGAGAACGCCTAACACAACGTTCCTTTCAGCACAACCACTCAACCCCTTAAGTTTACCGCATACAATAGGGTTAAACTTTCTCACATAAGTTTGCATTCTGCTTGGTGATGACTTAGAATAACCAAATGAGGTTCATCATGGCCTAATTCTTAATCTCAGTCTTTTAGGGGACGGTTAATTACGAGCAATGGATGCCCTGTAAATACTTCATAATACTGTTCTTGTTCATGTTTACATTACAGTTGCGATTACTCACCCACCAAATTTTAAGTTTACTCTTTAATCTTTAACTGCATTAAAAAAAAAAACAAACAAACAAATCCTACGAAATTTTAAATAACATCGTAGAAAGCGTGAAGTCATGCTTCCCCCGAGAAGATAACTGCGCTCTTCTGGGTTATTACGCAGCGAGTAGTGGTACGATCACCACTATTCGCTGCGATTCGCTGCGCAGTATCCCTGAATAGCGCAGTTTTCAAATTAACAGAAAGTACACAACCGTCTATCCACATATTACACTATCAAAAATGCAATATATTGTGACACGCGTCAAAATGTTTGAGAGATGTATCAAACAAAAAAAAAAAAAGTCCACTTTAATTTCGAAGATTTTGTAGAAAAAGGCCCGATGATGATGGCTTTCGAATGCAACATGTAGCGTTTGAAAATAATAATAAAATGTTGTGTTAGATGGAATAATTCGTATCTATGTGAATGATGATTAGACACAACAGGATGGAGTTCACTGAATTAAATCAGCAAGTACTAAAGTTGAAACACGTACAGCTATGGCTCAGAAGACGGCTAGGTGAAAATCATAAAAATTCCGGCGCTTTAAACGCTAGAAAATGTAAACAGGTATACGAAGTCCTCCTTTACACCCTCCCGGAATTCAGTGCCTGCAGAACGACCCGCGACCTAGTTGGCCGACTCCCCACCACTCGGCCTGGCTGCGCTGACCCAACGCGCAACGTCAGGGTAGGGCACAGCCCGCTCACTTCCTTCAGCGCTTAAGAGCTTGTCGCGAGTACTTGGATTTTAAACGATTTCGTTCGTACTCTTTTTAAAAATTACGGATCTCCTAACGAAAATTTTTATTCAAACATTTACTTTTTTCTGAAAATTTGTGTGTGTGTGTGTGTGTGGGGGGGGGGATGCAGTTCTGCAGCTCTTATGTGCGATCCGCCCTTTTACATCACCACCCGCTTCGCGACTTGTGCTTTTGACTGTTTTGTTGTGGCATAGAGTTTTTATCGTAAGTTTTAATTTTGGGGGATCTTCTGTCACCCATCTACTGGACGAACATTCTCCACCGTGATACGCGCTTTACAGCATCTACAACTACTGGTATGTGTGTAATAATCAGTGCCGTAGTTAGGATCTTTGGCGCCTGGTGCGTAATCGCAGCGGCCTCCACTAACATACATTATAAACTTCCAAAAATCACAATCATTTACTGAATTTCTTTTTCTTTTGCTCAAAAACTTAAAACTTCTCGAACGCGAGAATTTTTTTAAAATTTAAAATATCATTGTGCAGCCGTTTTGTCTCTGCCGCCCGGGGCGGTCGCACCCCCCCCCCCCCCCCCCCCCCCCCCCCCCTTTATACACCCCTTCTTCATACACCTGCGCCCCCCGCGGGGGGGGGGGGGGGGGGGGGTCCGCCCCGCCGGGCGGCCGAGGGCGGGGGGGGGATA
>Ga0123355_10010300_pt1 | contig 14309 bp, 12 predicted proteins | sample TergutEmb28metaG_3_FD_89872 | JGI IMG/M metagenome (GOLD analysis project Ga0123355, IMG submission 89872) | Embiratermes neotenicus P1 segment gut microbial communities from Petit-Saut dam, French Guiana - Emb289 P1 | ecosystem: Host-associated > Arthropoda: Insects > Digestive system > Gut ...
AAAAATCTGAAGAACGTGATTAAGAAGCTGCAAAAAATCCGCGCCCTCAACAAAAATCATGTCGAGTCCATGCATAAGCAAAATTTTATCCTGCATGTCATTATAAAAATCACTCGCATGAGCGATATAGACATATTCCGCAGTCATGGGATTTTCAAGCGAAAAAAGACGGATGCCAGTGATTTCACGGAAACCGTCGTGTATGTCCGCCTTTATATCATGCTCTTTTAACTCATCAAGTAATATCCACATGCTAAGTTTAATGACTATCCCTCCCCGCAAGAAAAATTAGCTTACAAAGTAGCTATATATTCAAGATTTTTTACCGGTTCATCTACGTCAAATCGGAAAAAATTGTTCAAAATATGGGATGAGATGTGGTGCGTTTCTTGGGATTACGTAAAACAGTAAAAACATGAAAAACAGCCAGAATACAATGGCAACGATCCCAAGGACGACACCTGCAGTGGCCTTTCCGCCGAGGTATCCGAGTCTCTTGGCTTTTCTTCCTTGAAATATTGCTATAGTGCCGAATATCGGGCCAGCAATAATATTTCCTAATATTCCGCAGACAAGAGAGATGATTGCAGAGGTGTTTGCGAGTCTGGCAAGATCTTCATCGTGCTCATGTTCATGCCGGTTTTGACCCCATGGCGGATAGTTTTGATCATTAAATGATGTCTGCCTATTGGCGTTTTGCCCATTAGGATTCTGCTCAGGAGGGGGCTGTTTTCCCGGAAATGCATCCCATGGGTTAAACTGCTGATCAGTTTCAGGGGCAGTTTGTTTTACAGGTTCCGGTGGTTTATATTCGGCATTTTGCGCCCCACAATATGTGCAACGCTTGTCGCTATCGGGATATCTGGCACCGCATGAACAAATCATTTTGTTTCTCCTGTCTGGATTTTTCGGGAATGTTTCACTGGCTTATTTTACATGCTAATTTCCAAAAAAACAAGAGGTCCCCCTATTAACACTCAATTAGATTGTTTCCGGATGCTTTTATGATGCGATTTGAGATAGCGAGTCCGAGACCTATTGGGGGCGGAACTTGGGCGAATATCTGTGATGGATTTATGAAATTAAGTTTGCGCAGTGCGTCAAACAGGCTTGTTGCTTGGGCAGCTAAATCAGTGCTTGCGCCGAATGTTACCACATTTGGATGGCAGACGGCATAGTCACTGAACATTAAAGCAGCGCTGTTATCATTTGCATCCAGGTGATTTTTTATATACTCTGCTGTTATATCCGGAGCGCCGATAACTGCAAACATGGGCGCATCCGGAGCATAATGACGGTATTTCATTCCAGGGGAGCGTGGTTTGTCAATTCCGGCGGTAGTGATGTTTTCGATCTCTACGACTCCTAAAATGGATGTGAGCTTATCGTGGGTAATACCGCCGGGACGCAATATCCGAGGTGTTTTCTCAGAGATATCAAGCACTGTTGATTCTAATCCAACTGTGCAGTCACCGCCATCAAGGATGTATGGAATTTTACCGTTTAAGTCATTTTTGACATGTATGGCTTTGGTGGGGCTGGGAGAGCCGGAGAGGTTGGCGGAGGGGGCTGCGATAGGGCATCCGCTTTTGCGGATGAGCGCCAGCGCCGCCGGATGGTTTGGCATACGGACGGCGATTGTGTCAAGGCCTGCGGTTACATTGTCCGGTATACTGCCATTGTTTTTCATTATTAAAGTAAGAGATCCGGGCCAAAAATTCTCGGCCAGAATTTTGAAGTTTTCAGGAATTTTTTTGACAAGAGATTTGACTTGAGAGGGATCGGCAATGTGGACGATCAGCGGATTGTCAGGCTCGCGTCCTTTTGTTCTAAATATTTTTGTAACGGCTTTTTCATCCAGAGCGTTTGCTCCCAGACCATACACTGTCTCGGTCGGGATAGCAACAAGGCCGCCGCTTGCTATGGTTTCGGCGCAGGATGTTATGTTTTGCGGGATTTTAGCGTCCAGTATGATTGTTTCCATTATTCACCTGATTTATGATTTTAAGGCCGAAAATTTCGACCTTAAAACACTCATTTACAGAATTATAACTGAATTTTAACATAGTTACATTGCCTATGCAATGCTATTTTTATTCTATTGAGTCAATCAGATACCCTACGTGAGATTAGTTAACTTTGTAGTTTATAAGGAAATCGAGATCAAAATCTAGGCCCAACCCCGGCGATGTAGGAAGTTTATAACATCCATCAACAACTGGGGGCTGATTCATTATAATGTCTCCGCCGGGTCTTGTTGAGATGGTCGGGAATACTTCAAGATATAATCCATGCGGCGCGGGGCTCATCATGTGAGCAGAGATTTGTGGCCAAAAATGCGGAGCTATCTTTAGATTCCAAGCTTGTGTCATTGCGGATACTTTGACCATTTCCGTAAACCCTCCGACCCGGGTTATGTCGAACTGCAGCACATCGACTGCATCGGCAAGCAAAAGGTCTCGGCATCCGTATTTTGTATACTCATTTTCTCCGGATGCTACCGGAACAAGTGCAGTGTCCCGGATTCTGCGCAACCCAGCAATGTCGTCAGCGTGTACCGGTTCTTCAAAGAGACATATATCTAATCCATCTGCCGCACGTAAAAACCGAATTGCATTAGCGCAATCGTATATGCCGTTTGCGTCTACGATGAGCTCGATATTATCCCCGACTGCGCGCCGGACTGTCTCTATCCGATTTACATCTGCTTTTATGTTCTCGCCGTTGTCATATCCTACCTTAATTTTCAAAATCTTGTAGCCGTCGGCAATATATTCAAGTGATTTTTCTACCACTTCCTCATTAGGCATAGACAGAAAACCCACACTTGCATAAGCGGGGATGTCCCTCTTTGTTCCGCCGAGCAGCTTGTAAATTGGTTGACCGAGGATTTTGCCGCGCAGATCCCATATTGCAATGTCGATTGCGCTGATGGCCAGAAGTGCGGCACCTTTGCGCCCGGACGACCTTATGGCACGGAACATGTCATTCCAGATATCTTCGTTTGCGAGAGGATCTTTACCTACAACTTCTTCTATCAGATTTTTCTCGATATAATCGCAGACCGGTTCACCGAAAGTCATTCCGTAACCGTCAAGACCGTCTTCCGTCACCACACGCACCACTATTTGTCCTGTGTTTTTGAGAACAAAGCTCGAATCAAATGGTGGGTTTTCCACTTTAAATATGGGGGCAAAAATTTCAACATCTTTAATTTTGTGAGACATTACGAATCCTCCTTGTATAATTAAAACGTGCTTGAAAATGTAAGTGTAACTAACTTAGCAATATTACTATTTTATTTTCAAAAAAGTCCAAGAACCTGCGTTTAGCTATATACAACGCAGGTTCTGAAATTTAAAGACAATGACAGGCTACAAAGTGCTCGTTTCCTACGTCAACAAGAGGGGGCTGCACTTCAGAGCATTCTTTTTTTGCTATCGGACAGCGTGGATGGAAAGAGCACCCAGTCGGTGGGTTGAGTGGTGTCGGTACATCGCCGGTCAGCACGATTCTGCTGCGTTTCTTTTCCGCTATCGGGTCAGGAAGCGGCTGTGCTGAGAGCAGTGCTCTTGAATATGGATGCAATGTATTTGAGTACAGCTCTTTAGACGATGACATCTCAACTATACGCCCAAGGTACATTACAGCCACACGATGGCTGATGTATTGCACGGCAAGCAAGTCGTGAGATATAAACAGGTAGCTCAAGTTTTTGTTTTTTTCTTGAAGCTCTTGCAGCAAATTCAATATCTGTGCTTGCATTGAAACATCCAGTGCTGATATCGGCTCATCACAGACTATCAGTGTAGGGCTACATGCTAAGGAACGTGCTATTGACAAGCGTTGCCTCTGTCCGCCGGAAAACTCGTGAGGATAGCGGTCCATCATATCCGGACTAAGACCGGACATCACAAACAGTTCTGCTACTCTTTCAAGATATTCTTTTTGATTGCTTACAAGCTTGTGTGTCTTAAGCGTCTCACCGACGATATCTTTTGAGTGCATCCGTGGATTGAGTGCGCTGTATGGGTCCTGGAATACTAACGACATTCTTTTTCTATGGCTGCGCATTTCGCGTTCAGACATATTAGAGATATCTGTGCCCTCGAATACTATTGAACCTGAAGATGGCTGATAAAGACGCGTTATACACCGGCCCGTAGTGGTTTTTCCACAGCCGCTTTCGCCCACAAGACCGAGAGTTTCCCCCGGTTTTATTGAAAAACTCACGTCGTCAATAGCTTTTACTTCGGCGACCTTTTTTTTGAAAAAGCCTCTCTTGATCGGAAAATACATTTTGAGATTGACAACATCAACAATACTATCACGCATACCGACCCTCCAGTTTCACCATACAAGATGTAAGATGACTGCCTTCGACGACAGTCGGTTCCGGCACAGGATTTTCAAAGCAGCATTTCTGACGCAGTTTGCACCGCGGTAAAAACGGGCATGTATCCGGTCTGTTTATAAGTGACGGCGGCATACCTTTTATTGCTACTAATTTTTCGTCGAGCCTCGGAACACATTGGAGCAGCCCCTCTGTATATGGATGCATCGGGTTTGCCCAAATTTCATTGACTGTGCCTGATTCGACAATCCGGCCGGCGTACATGACGTTGATTCGATTTGCGTATCTTGCGACAACTCCGAGATTGTGTGTGACCATAACGAGTGCAGTGTTGTACTTATTTACGATCTCATACAAGAGCTCTAGCAGCTGTGCTTGAATTGTGGCATCGAGTGCTGTTGTAGCCTCGTCGGCTATTATAAGCTTAGGATTGCAAAGCATAGCCATTGCAACCATAACGCGCTGACGCATACCTCCGGATAGATGATGAGGATAATCGTCAATACGCCGTGCCGGATCGGGTATGCCAACTTGAGAGAGCATATCAATGCTCCGCTCACGAGCTTCTTTTTTGCTGAGTCCGAGATGCTCCAGCATAACTTCTGACATTTGCCTGCAAATGGTCATTGCAGGATTGAGAGAGGTCATAGGTTCTTGGAATACCATTGAAATCTTGTTCCCGCGTACAGCACACATTTCCGGGCTGTTACGGTGGAACTTAAGAAGATCCACACCCTCAAATTCCACAGATCCCGCGACAATCTCGCCCGGTGGGCTTGGTATCAGTTGCATGACCGAAAGCTGTGTGACGGATTTGCCGCATCCGGACTCGCCGACAACACCGACGATTTCACCTTCGTCTAAGTGATATGATACATTATTTACGGCACGGACAATGCCGCGTTCCGTTCTAAATTCCGTGGTTAGTCCTTTTACATCAAGTAATCTTTCCACATTTTCACCGCCTAATCCATCGAACCGCGCAGTTTCGGGTCGAGTGCGTCGCGAAGACCGTCGCCGACCATGTTAAACGAAAATACGAGAATCATTATTGCAAGCCCCGGTGCTATTGAGAGCATAGGTCTTGTCACAAGGAATCTGTAGCCGTCAAAAGTGAGGCTGCCCCATGCCGGTGTCGGGGGGAGTATGCCGATTCCTAAAAAGCTCAGACCGGCCTCTGCCATGATAGCCACGCCCATCATCATAGTCATCTGTACAATGAGCGGAGAAAGGCAGTTTGGCAAGACGTGTCTAAACAATATATGCGAAGTTTTTGTGCCGGCGACCTTAGCTGCGGAAACATAGTCATTCTGCTTGATAGACATAACTTGTCCGCAAATCAGCCTTATATATCCCGGAAACAGAGTAATAGCAATAGCAAGGACGACTCCGGGCACTCCCATCCTGAGTATCGATGCGATTAGAAGCGCAAGGATAATCGGAGGATAGGACATAATCGCATCGGTAAGCCGCATTATGACAGTCTGTACGATACCTTTTGAGTATCCGGCAATCAGACCGATAAGTGTGCCGACTGCTGCTGAAATAAGCACGGTGCTGATACCGGAACTGAATGCGACTCTTGAGCCATGTATGATTCTGCTGAGCAAATCCCGCCCTAATGTGTCTGTGCCAAGCAGATGCACATTGCAAGGGGGGGCAAGCACATTCGTCAAATTCATTTCAAGCGGGTCAAAAGGTGCGACAAAATCGGCAAATACAGCGATAAACATAAACAACACGACTATTATGAAACATACCAATACGATTTTTCTTCTGAAGAATACTCGCCAGAATCGCTTAAACTCATTTATGGGAGGCAGCAATTCTTCATCAAGGATTTCAACATCATCTGCGTCTTCTGTACTGAGCGATTTTTGCTCAAATTCAAGATTCATAGCCATCTTATCGTAACCTCCTATTCATACTGAATGCGCGGGTCAAGCCAGCCTTGAATCAAGTCTACGATCAAGCTAGACAAGACAACGATAGTTGTCATAACAACGATGATTGCCTGTACAACAGGGTAATCATGTGCGAGCACTGAACTCACCAGCAAGCTTCCCATTCCGGGAATGACGAATACGGTTTCAACTATGACCGCATTGCCGATGAGTATGCGAAACATGGTACCCATCATAGTTACAACGGGCAGCATCGAATTTTTCATAACATGCCTGATAATTACTTTTCGTTCATTTAGCCCTTTAGCCCAAGCTGTTCTGATATAATCCACACCGAGGGTTTCGAGCACACTGGCGCGTGCTTGGCGTGTGGCCATTGCAATCGGAGCCAGTGCAGTCACAAATACGGGCATAATGCTCTGACGGACACTCCGGCCAAAATCCACCCACGGCAATGTGTATCCGAAATTAGGCAACAGATCCAGTCTGACACCGAGAACAATAATCAGTAAAATACCTATCCAAAATGTCGGAGCCGTAATTCCGATATTTGCAATGGCAGTGACAATGGTATCAATAGGCTTTCCGCGCCTAATAGCGCTGATTGTTCCGAGCAGCGGACCTAATATCAGTGCTAAAATAAATGCGGGCACACCGATAAGAAGTGATACGACTACGCGGTTGCCTAATTCCCTTCCGATGTCGTAATGATGAAGTATGGAATTACCAAAATCCCCACGGAGTAAATTGCCTACCCAATCTACATACTGTATAATGATGGGGCGGTCTAATCCTAATTCATGTCTGGCTGTGGCAAGCATTTCCGGAGTCATCTCGACCATCATGTTTTGAGAAAGTTTCATCTCAATAGGATCTCCGGGAAGCATACGTACCAGAACAAAAATCGAAAAACTTACCAATAAAATTACCAACAATGCAAGCAAAATACGGCGAATAATATAGTTTATCATTGTAGCACCAAGCTCTCTTTTTTTGTCTTGCGCGGTGTAATTCGGCTTGAAAAATGTGAGAGGGGAAACTTGAAGAGACAAATTTCCCCTCGGCAAATCTATTGCGCTGTGAATTTGTTATATTAACTTACGGTGCGATATAGATTTCGGGTGGCAGGAAGAATGTACCTGAACCCCACTGTCCGAATTCTGCGCCTCTGATGAAGTCCTTCGCAATCCAGTTGTCGTATAGATTATACAAAGGCATCCACAACATTTGGTCGGTGACGACTCTATGCATGTCTATCAGATATCTAGATTGATCATCAGGGTCAGTCGCAGCCATTGCAGCCTCTATCATTCCTTCCATGTAATCCGGCCACCACATACTTGAAAGCAGATTGATGCTGTTGCCGAAGTAGAAGTTAAATGAGCTGACAACTTGGGTCAACGTTCTGCCGTGTTGGATAAGCAGGCCTTCCCAGCCGCCGGTTCTGATTGCGGAGTATCCGCCGCCATCCGGGAACTCAAGCTCTGCATTGATGTTGATTTCAGCCAGCATAGCTTGAATTATGACTGCGGCATCTCTGTCGGCAAGTCCGGGTTGTGCGATAAGTCTGGTTGTGAATCCATCAGCAAATCCGGCCTCTTCCATAAGCTCTCTGGCTCTTTCAAGATTGAAGCTGAGGTTATACGAAGCGGGAAGACGTGCGTGAGGGAATTGTTCGGGTATTGATTGTGTTGCGGGAGTCAGAACGCCGAAACCTCTGGCTGCGGTAATCGCTTCGCGGTTAATTGCATAAGATACGGCCTGGCGTACCTCAAGAATCGCAAATGGCGAATCCGGGTTAAGGCTGCTCGGAGCGAGTACCATTGGGCCAATCGGAACGGAGCTGGCTATAAATCCACCCATTTCTCTGAACATTGCAACTTGCTCACCATTGGTTGTGTTAAGAACATCAATGCTATCTTCGCCGGAGGCTTGCATAGCTACGTTCTGCATCATAACGTCTCTAATGAGCTTGATTACCATGCCATCAAGGAACGGACGACCCTCAACCCAATAGTTTGGATTACGTTCGAATGTAACATGTGATCCGCGTACGAAATCCGTTGCAACGAACGGACCGGTTCCAACAGGATTGTCACGAGCCCACTCGATGCCGTTGGCGTAAAATGCTGTCGGTGAGATGAATCCTGTGGGACGGGAAGCAAGACCGGAAAGCACTGTGATTGTGAAGAAATCGTATATAAGTGCGACTTCATACTCACCGCGGACTTCGACTGCAGTTACGGGAACTGCAAGGTTGTTATGCTCAAGGTTGTGCTGAAGATTCCATGCGGCAGATTCCGCATTAAACGGAGTGCCGTCGGAGAACTGAATACCTTGTCTTAGAGTAAAGATGATTTCGTTATCGTAGATACTCCAGGATTCGGCAAGCCATGGTGCAAGATCTCCAGTTGTGCTTTCTGTTACCAATGTTTCAATCGTCGGAATCATAAGTGCATTATCTACGCCGAATACTTCCCATGGCACACCAATCGGGTTAGCGCCCTCGGCTGTGGTGACAAACCTCATGACGCCGCCGTATGGTCTGTCTTCTGCCGGAGTTGGGGGTGGCGGTGTTGGTGTTGTTCCGTTGCCGCCGGGAGCCGGTTGGTCACCGCCGGTCGGTGGTGGGGCAACTGTCTGGTTCTCTGTTGGACCGCAGGCAGCCACCAGTACAGCGATCATAACTATAACCAACATGATACCCAGAATTCTTCTTTTTTTCATCATTATTGTCCTCCTTAAAATTAATTAGAAATAACCTTCTTTGAATAAAATCTGCGGAGTCTCTTTTGCCGGATATTTTGCACATTCTTCAGGGTCGAAGTCTATGCCCAGACCTGGCTTGTCAGGAACAGTGAGATATCCGTTTTCTATTTCGAGATTCTCATTAGTAACTTCGGTGCGGTACGGTACATCGTTCATCATTTCAAGAAATTCAAAGTTTGGTAGTGTTGCGCAAACATGCATTGTCGCGGCTGTTCCTATCGGGCCGTTTGGATTATGTGGTGCGACTTGTATGCCGTATGTCTCTGCCATGACTCCTATCTTCTTGAGTTCGTTCATACCACCGCAGTGCAAAAGATCAGGTTGGATGTAATCCGCTCCGTAGTTTGCTATTAGCTCGCGGAACATCGTTTTACCAAACAGACGTTCGCCGGTTGCTGTCGGCACCGGACTGTATTTGTGGAACTCGATAGTATCTTGGACAACATCTGTAAACACAGGTTCTTCCATGAACTTAGGCTTAAATGGGGCAATTTCCTTAGCTATAAGCAGTGCCGTGTGCAGATTGAATCTTCCATGCACTTCAATGAGCAGCTCTACATCCGGTCCGACGGCCTCCCTAACAGCACCGACTGTTTTTACGGCACGATCCATTGCCTCATTTGTAATGGTAGTCCAGCTAGTACCGAACATATCCCATTTTAATGCTTTTGCTCCGCCATCGACCGCTATCTTTGCGCATTTTGCAAAGTCTTCCGGATTCTTGGAATCGCGAGCCCAACCATTCATATATACGCGAAGTTTGTCGTTGAGCTTGCCGCCGAAGAGCTGATAAGCGGGAACATTGTAACACTTGCCTGTAATATCCACACATGCCATCTCTATTGCTGCGATTGCAGAGAGTGTACATGGGTCTGTGTGCCAATAAGTCTGTCGGAAGCATTCGAAAAATATGTACTCGATCCGTCTGGGGTCTGCTCCGATAACATACGGACGCAAATCTTCAAACGCGCCCATAGTTGCATTTGTTTTCCATTCGATTGTTGCCTCGCCTACACCATATATTCCCTCATCTGTAAATACTTTTACGAAAATATAATTACGATAACCGGCGTGGACAGCATATGCCTTATAATCGACAATCTTCATTGTGATTCTCCTTATCTGTGTTTCGCGGTGCCGTTATAAATTTAGATAAAACGGCGGCGCGTTATGCTATTATTTTTTCAAGAGTTCCTCAAGCTTCTTCGCTTCGCTATCGGTAATGCTATATGTATGTTCCACGTTATCCGGGAAGTTGCCTTTACGTACATCTTGGCAATATGCTTCAAATCCGCGCAAAAGCTCAGAGCCGACATCTGCATATTTTTTAACAAATTTCGGTGTAAAATTGTCATACATCCCGACCATGTCGGCATAAATCAGAAGCTGACCATGTGTATATGATCCGGCACCGATACCAAGTATAGGTATGCCTGCTCGTTCTGTAATAGCCTTACCGACGATAGTTGGAACACCCTCAATGAGAATCATTGCAGCGCCTGCTTTTTCGATTTCGGCGGCTTGTTCGAGTAGTTTCATCGCTGTATCTGCTGTCTTGCCTTGCGCCTTATATCCGCCCAATTGTCCTGCAAACTGTGGTGTGAGTCCGAGATGCCCGGAAACAAGTATTCCGGCTTCCGAAATGGCACGAACTCTTCGGGATATCGCCGGTGTGCAGCCTTCAAGCTTTATCGCATCACAACCGGCCTCTTTTATAAAGCGGCCTGCGTTTTCGACAGCTTGCTCATCAGATATCTGATAAGACATATAAGGCATATCGCCGATTATAAATGTGTTCGGAGCTCCGCGTCTCACAGCTTGGCATACACGGATCATGTCATCCATGGTGACCGGGAAAGTAGTATCATACCCTAATGTAACCATTCCCATTGAGTCGCCAACAAGAATCATATCAACGCCTGCTCGTTCCTGATATTTTGCTGTCAAGTAGTCATATGCCGTAAGATATGTGATTTTTTCACCTTCGTTTGCCATTCTGTTTAGGTCTAAAATTGATTTTTTCATTTAAGTACACTCTCCTAAATCTGCACCATTCGTGCTATATTATCGTACGATGGACTACATAGTCGTCCTTGTTTGGGGGATAATATCAGATAAAATTGCTCTGTGCAATTAGCAGAGTACACAAAATTTTATATTTTCTTATTGTTTAATGTGACAAAAAATTTACAATGCTTGCGATTATTTGCCCATTAAAATGTGGGTACTTGCCATAGTTGTCCACCTGTGTTAATGTAATAGATTGAAAGGACGTGATTTCAATGTCTGGTGATGGACGGGCGCAACCTGTCATTCAATCAGTTTCAAGGGCAATCGCGATTTTACGGTGTTTCGATGGTGACGCTTATCTCAGTTTATCTGAGGTCAGCCGCTTGGTCGGTTTGCATAAAAGCACTGCTGCCGGTATTATAAACACTTTGAAAGCAGAGGGTTTTTTGGATCAAGACACAATTACTGGAAAGTTGCGGTTGGGGCTTGACTTATTTTCGTTAGCGATTCAAGCAAGGCGTGGAATTTCGGAGATTTGTGAGCCATATTTGAATTCATTGCTTGATCTGACAGGAGAGACAGTCAATCTGGCAGTGTTCGATAAAAACGAACTTGTTTATATTGCAAAAAAGGAAAGCCGCCACTCAGTACGCATAAGCACAAATGTAGGTGCTCGTGTACCGCTTCATTGTACAGCTATCGGCAAAGCCATTTTGGCGTTTATGAACAAATCAGAGGCTCGGAACATTATTGACAAGATGAGTTTCAAGCCGCTGACTAAAAATACGATCACAAAAAAAGATGAATTTCTTGACGTTTTGGACACGGTTTTGCACAATGGTGTGGCATATGACTTTGAAGAATTTCAGCTCGGTTTGACATGTGTTGCGTCACCGCTTTTTTATAAAGGGAATAATCCTATCGCCGCAATTAGTGTCTCAGGGCCTACTCTTCGCTTAGATGAGGCAACGCGGGAGAATATTGCTAATATTGTCAAAGAGAATGCGGAAAAGATATGCGGTGAACTTGCCCGCCTTGCGTAAACGATAAGGATATGAAAATCAGACCACTATCACTTTAGTTTAGTGATGGTAGTCTGATTTTTTATTTATTTACTGAACAAATGCAATTAGTGCAGATTACCGCGAGTCTAAAATTTTAACACGCCGTTTATAGATAGGCATAATCACAGCAAGCACCACGATTGCAAGTACAATCGGAATAGATGCCATCCTGTACATAGTGGCAAAACTGGTCTGATCACGTACAATGCCGCCAAGTACAGGGCCGAGGAACAATCCCAGATCCATGCCGATATACAGGGTATTACTGGCAACACTGCGCTTTAGGGGTGTTTCCATTTGCATAGCCATCGCTTGAAGCGGCGGCTGTGATGAGCCGAAGCCAAAGGCGACGATTACCGCGGCGGCAATAACCATCCACAATGCATTGCTTGACCCTATCAAGAAAAGTGCAACTGCAAAAAGAGCAAGTCCGGGGAACATGATTTTTTCCAGTCCGAACCTATTAGTCAGCACTCCGCTGAGCGGCCTTGATACTGCAAGTGATATTGCCAAGACTAAATAGAAAGTGGATATCCCGGCGATACCTTGTTCTCGCCCGAAGTCAAACATATATGTATGGATCATCGCATGAGGCATTAGCAGTAAAAATACTACTATGGTAGGGGGCAGTGCATGAATGGTGAAAATATTTTTATACCATGCTCCTGTGCTTGCCACCTCTTCTTTTGTCTTATTGTCAGAGGAAAGGATCATCGCAGGGATTATTGCAATGACGAATATAACCGCTCCGAAGAGGAACATCAGCGTAAATCCGAAAGACTGATCGCGCATTGATGTGCCGAGCCTGATAAGAGCGTCTCCGATAAAGGGGGCTATTGCACTTGCGGCAGCTCCGCCTATTCCGAAAATGCCCATTCCCGATACCATCTTATCCTTGGGCAGGTGGTCGCCTGCAAGGGTCATCAATACAAGACCTATAAAGCTGAATTGTATTCCGTGTATGATTCTGAAAACAACAAATGCAGGTATGTAATGGAATGTTGCATACCCTAAATTTGCGACTGAGCCCAATATGAATGTAAATACAAGAAGTTTACGTTTGTCAACCTTTGTTGTTACCGGCCCTGCAAAGGGGCGCATAGCAAGCGCAACACCGAAGAACATTCCGGCAAGCAATCCGATACCTCTTGGACTTGCTCCGAGAAATTCTGCATATGTGGCAACCAGAGGGTTTACTGAGAAGTGAGCAAGACATAACATGAAGTTAGCGAGCATAACGCAGGTAAAGTTCTTGTTCCATATAATCGAAGGTTCATATAATGTTTTGTTGTTTTCCAATTTAACACCCTCTTGTTGTATATATTATACTTAAATGATGCGAATTGCATTGATGACTGTTTTAGCTGACGAGTATTCGACTTTCTGTTTAATAATGGGCTGCTTCGGCAGCCCATTATTGTGCAAAATTGAGACGGTTCTGATACAGCTATTATTTCATTTCGAGCAATGCGCGTTTGATCAAAGTTTTTATGATTTGTGCTTTGTACTTTGTAGCTTCAAACGGAGCTGTTCCCTCAACGGCTGCTTCGCCGGCTGCGGCTGCGATTTTTTCGTTTATTTTCTTGCCGCGCAGGACATCTTCGGCTGCTTTTGCCCGCTTCGGCACAGGGGCTACTGCACCCATGCAGATACGCGGCTGTTTGCCTGTGACGATTGCGAAGTTGACGATAGGGAAGTCGATTGATTTACGCGTTGCCATCTTCTTAAAGACACTCTTTGCGCCGTCCGGGAGTGCAGGGATGACAATCTCGGTTATTATTTCATCATGTTCAAGTACTGTACTGCTCAGTGTACCTGCGTCAAAGAAATCATCAGCACTTATTGTACGGTTGTTTGTGACGATTTCGGCATTTAGTGCGACCAAGGCAGGAGCGACATCAGAGGGGCTGACCGCGTAGCATCCGCAATTGAGACAGCGGCATGCTTCGGTAGTGGCATCCTTTTTGGTTGGGGTTTGTGAATCTTCGAGATCCATGCTTCTTTTATCAGGTTCAAGTTCAACAAGCTTGAGGGCTGTCTTGTTTTGCAGACCGTCAAGGTCGGAAGTGATGCTTCTGCAGCCGTTACATGCTTTATCAGGTATCTTGACACCTAAATGTGCATTAAGACCGTCTGCGGCCTTTTTGCCGTTGCTGACAGACTGCACTACTGTTGCAGGGCCTGTTGTGGCATCACCGGCAGCGAAAA
>Ga0123355_10010301_pt1 | contig 14308 bp, 7 predicted proteins | sample TergutEmb28metaG_3_FD_89872 | JGI IMG/M metagenome (GOLD analysis project Ga0123355, IMG submission 89872) | Embiratermes neotenicus P1 segment gut microbial communities from Petit-Saut dam, French Guiana - Emb289 P1 | ecosystem: Host-associated > Arthropoda: Insects > Digestive system > Gut ...
TGATAATTAAATTATATTTTAACGGTTGTTTAAAACATAACTGTTTTTAAAATAAAAACATTGTGCAATAAGCTGGCTATTTTAGAATAATATTTACTATTGCACGGTTAATAATGAAATTTGATATTTGAATATTTTCAGAAAATCCGTCGAGAAAATTTGAGTCTCATTAAAATCGGACAAGAATAACGGGTAGTTTATGTGAAGACTAGTATACATTTTTGATCATATCGCGTTAGTTCTTCTTAGAATGAGGAATGTTTCAGACGCGAGTTGTTGAGAAAATCAATACACATTTTATTTTCAATAAGTCTTCCCCCCCCCCGACAATCGCGCTGTATACGAGCTAATGTGGAAAAATATGGTAGAGCCGGACAGGCCACAGATGAAAGTATGACGCATGCGCATTGCGTGCAGTATACCTAAGGCTACAAATACATACTTAGAATATGTAATACTGCTTTTCCCCTGGAACAATGGTTGCACAAACGCACCTCATTGTTATGCTATACGTACATTGCCTGCCTTGTTGAAATATAATTTTTTGCTAATTTTGGTGTCAAAGATTAATAGGTACCTGAAGTTAATACTCTGCGAGAGTGTGTGCTGGATTTTAGAAGCTTAGGGTCAGGTTCAATGAAGGTCTGTTTAAGTACGGTAGTCAACCATCTGATTTCATAAAAAGTATGATTTTCTTGACCGACTGAACGACTTTCAGCTTCTCAAGGACTCCGGTCAGTGATGTTAGTTATGATAATTTGACTTAGGCACCAGCAGAACAGGTTGAGTAATGTCGATATATAAGCGAGGTGTAGGGGAAACCGAAGGATGATAACTTTTGAGCAGTTAGCAGTCATCCGAAGTTTGCGTGATTTCAGGCTTCCACCGCGAAGTAGATGAGATCTGCGCTGTTCTGGGATATTACACAGCATACAGTGGTAATTCCTAACTGACGTTTCGGGACATCCTATCTGTCCCATCTTCAATTGCCAAGAATCCTTCTTGGATTCGTTATCTTGTAAATGAGACCGATAGATTGTCCCGAAACGTCGGTAAGGACTTACCACTATATGCTGTATAATATCGCAGAAGAGCATAGATCTCATCCGAAATTTGTTTTAGTTGCAGCGCAGAAACTTTTTAACCATGCAATACTCCACACGCTGATTTTGCGTTTTTGTGATAGTCGTAACTGAAGCTTATTGTGATAGGCCTCGCTGTTGACATGCAATTACTGGTGTTTTGTTTGTCAGGCCACGGGTTAATAGCCCAATACAGGCTCTTGAAACTCATCGTAACAGACTAGCTGGGATTTGTTTCACTTTGATTTCGTAAGTTGGCAGTGTACGTAAAGAAATTCTTCGTGCCTGTTAAATATACTAGAGCTGGCAAATTTGATTTGCTTGATGCAGTTTATTTCTTTATTCATTTTTTCTTAACCCTTACCCTGCTAACGTGGAGAATATGGTGAGCTCCTAACATTGCCAGCAAATGGCAGATGGGATTTAATTCGGCGTTTAAAGGGTTAATATCTCTTTCGAAACGAACTGTTCATTTTGAAGTAATGCATATACATAGTCCCGTAAGTTCTGTCCCATATTTCGTGTAGTCCGCATCTGGAGACAGTGAGGCGGAATGGTTCAAAGGTTCGTTATTTTTGGACTAATGACCCTTCAGGTATTTGTGCCAAGGCAGTCTGCTTACGTCTCTCACAGTTTTAGCATTGAATGGGGTTGCAAGGAAAACCGTGTGGCTGTGATTGCCCTTCACAAATGCGGAAATCAGATTCTCAAATTCTTGAACTCTTGAAACCATTGAAAATTTCGCAAAATTTCGTCTATCGGGCAGCTAAACATTATAAGGAATTCTGGGGCGTTGAAGACAGGGCTCGGTCAGGACGCCCGGGGTGTGTGAGGACTAAGGCCGCTGTCAAAACAATGCGGGAGCCTATTCGCCGAAATCCGCTCCTGAAACAGAATTCCTTGTCCCGCGAGCCAAACATATCGCCTCGATCGATGTCACGCCTCGTCAGGGACGCTCTACACATGGGAGCCTACCGGCGGTCGAAGGGACACCTCCTTACTCCCGTTCTGAAGGAGATACGACAGACAAGAACTCTGCCTCTCTTGCAGTGGTACGCCGAGAACGGGCACGAAAACATTCTCTTCACGGACGAGAAAATCTTCACCATCGAGGAGCAGTATAAACGCCAGAACGACAAGATTTACGCTCAAACATCCTGTGAGGCAAAGGAGAAGGTTCCGAGGGTCCAAAGAGGCCATCACCCTCCTACCTCTTGGTGTTGTCGGGGTGTCCCATTAGGTGGTGAAGTCTCTTCATTTTTGCGATAAAGTGTGAAAACTGGTGCCTGAATGTATCAAGAGGGTGTGCTACAAGGGGTTATGAAACCTCTTAACACGACTGTCTTCAGTGGTCAGAAATGGGTCTTCCAGCAGGACTCAGCTCCTGCCTACAAGGCCAAGACGACTCTGGAGTGGCTACGGAGGCACATTCCGGCACTTATAAGCACCGAGGATTGGCCCTCGGGGAGTCCAGACCTCAACCCCCTGGGCTATAAACTGTGGGCTGTTTTGAAGGACAAGGCTTGCCAAAAGCGTCACAACAACCTGGACAGTCTGAAGAGATCCCTCGTGATAGCAGCGGCAGAGATCCCCCCGGAGACGGTGCGTGCCGCGATAGCAGTGGCCGGAGTGTCTCAAGGTTTGCGTCGAGGCAGAGGGCGGCCATTTTGAGTGGCATTATTATAAATAAAAACTTAAAACTATTGATAATAAATTATTTGGCTCGAAAAGTGGATGTTTTGTTGCATTTTCCTTCTAGGTCACAATATACTTGGGACAGGACTGTGTAGGGTGAGATAGCATAGGTACTGTGCCCGTAGCCTACGACAGAAAACGTCACGTGCCTTCATTTACCATAGTGTACAAATAATAGAATTAAAATCATAAGGATCCACCATATTCCAGTTGCGTATTGAACTTCACTACACGATCATTTAATTATCACACCAACTAATGCACATATATAAAATTTTTTACATTAAAACATTTAAAATCGCTCCAACATTCTTCGATCCTAAGATCATCTTCAGGGAGCTACGCCGTTCCTTGCTAAAGCCACATTTTTAAGTTGCGCAACACACGACGCACATAGCCAGGCGCACTCTCAATAGCATACGACTTACACAGTATGACATTCTGCCACAACACTAAATTAATATAAGAAAACCAGTGAGTGTATTTTAAAAATATGACTTTAACAAGGAACAGCGTAGCTCCCTGAAGATGATCTCAGGATCGAAGCATGTTGGAGAGATTTTAAATGTTATAATGTAAAAAATTTTATATATCTGCATTAGTTGGTGTGATAATTAAATGATTCTACGAAATGCACGGTGAAACGATGAATATATTCACTACACGATGTCTGCTAAGATTGTTTGTGCAATTAGGACTTCGTGAGACGGTTGTGTTGAATGTAGTTTGGTAGGGTACGCTGCCATTTTTCGTTGGGCTAGATGTAAGGCATCGTAAGACCTGGCTTAAATTCCCGGCTTCGAAACAATTATTTATTACTATCATCATCATCATCATCATCATCATCTGTTGGTTTGTTCTGGTAGAGTGATACATTTGCACTGGTAAACTTGGGGCCAAATGTGCAAGAACAGAGATTATTTCTTAACACGGGATTCAGCATGTCAGACCACTGCAGAATGGGCAACGTCATCGGTTGCTGTGAAGTAGCCCACCAATAAAAGGAAAACGCCCTGTTCTTATTTATATTGCTTATTGTTAACGTACACCCATAAATTCTTTGAGAAGTTACACTTTAAGCTGGACATTCCGTACAAAACTGAGAATCAGGAATAGCCGGCAGGTCGTTGTCGAGATCCTTGTTCACTTGAAGTTTGGAGGGAGTGCTAAAGACATTGATGAGTGTGAAGCAGGTAGTAGACATACGGACTGATCCAGTGAAGGTCGTTTTCACAACTGCCTTCCTGTCGATTTTCATGCAGCAGAAGCAGCAGAAAGAGAAGGCGGAGTTGTCATTTGGTCGGATATTTGAGCAGACAGAAGTGATCGGTATGTATTCTTGGTTGTCAGATTGTTTTACTCCGCTGTGTCACCTACAATGGTTACATCCCATCGAATAAGATCGGAACGCACTATTGATATGAGTGGGTAGGGATTTGAAAGGTGGCTTTCGTGACCTGTTGATAACCCTGAATGCACTTGGAGGTGCTTTTGGTAAGCAGCAAAATTTGTCATCAGGATGATCGGTCTTCTTTAGAGAGATATGTGTCTCGCTGGAAGGAAATTATTTCATACCACCTTAAACCTCGGTATGAATATCCAAGTTGCGTTTGTGACCCGGTTGTTAGAGGCAGAGGCCTGGTTTTGTTCTTGCCTGGGACGTGTGAGCCTAGACAGTCCGGATACTTCCGTGACGCGTGTCTTTCTGGCTGGCAGGCATACAACCTGGTTACAGGAATACTTTCATTGTTTCAAACTCCGACAGCTGTTCCAGTCTTAGGGGGTGTCTTGGGCGTGACGTGCACTGGCCGTCATCGGTGTCGTGTGTTTTGCGACGTGTGTCATTGTTCAAGAACGTGTGCTTCTTGTGTTTTTGTACGAGTGCCGTTTTATGTTTATTTTGCAAATATACACCGTGTCTCTGCTAAGAACCGACAGAGGGACTGGAACGGGTGGATAAAATTGACAGTAATGAGCCAGGTATGAAGTCATAATCATCATTATCATTTCCTTCTTCGTCTCCATACATTATGACACTGTTGCCTTACCGGCACCAAATGCAAAATGATTCAGTATTGTATTTAAAGTGTTTAAATATGCATGTGGGGACAGTGATGTATTACACAATTCTGATTATGAATTTGGTTTTTTTTTTGTGGTGCAATAGCCCAATTCGGGCCTCAGGCCCCCTCATTTTTTACGTTTCCCTGTCACGTGCACACACATCCGTGGGAACCTTCTGAACGAGTAATCAGCTCGTCGCAGAGGCCGCTAACTACACAACACACACAAACACACGAGACGAGCATCTATATCCTCGGCGGCATTCGAACCCGCGATCCTAGCAATCGAGCTGTTTCAAACCTATGGCTTAGACCGCATAGCCAGTGAGGTCGGTGATTATTATGTATTTATTATTATGTATTCATTATGTATATGTATTATGTATTTAGTGCACGCTACTGGGGGCTTTTAAAACCAAAATGAATAAATATTTATTGATGTTTTGAATAAATTGCACAATATTTCAGTCAGAGGGTGTGGCTGTTAGGCTTGCAGTTCTGAGATAATGATTACTGGGAACATGAACGAATGACGCGCGCGTACGGTTCGGTACGGCATGCACCTTGACAAACGAATTATTGCCGTTTGTGTGTAGAAAGAGCGTTACAGTCCGTTCGCCAGCATCATGTTACGTCACTGAGTTATTCAGCACCTTGGCTAATGCAGACGGCACTTGCCGACCGAAGAAACAAGTCGCCAAACGGGATGCTATTTGGAACTCTTGAGTCGCCACATAATTTGTAGTGAAGTTTTTATTCAGTTCTGTCTTTTCGTAAGCTTTCTAATAGCTACTGCAGTTTGTAATTCATAATTTGACATTTTGTAACGACGGTAAACGCCCTGGATGGACCACACATTCATTCGACTGTGAAAGAATGGTAGAATCTGAACGAGGAGGATCGCCTTCGGCAAACTAGAAATTATAGAGCGTATCTTATAGGTGAATGCCTGGGTAGCACCATGGAGCAGAGTCCTTGGGAAGCTGATATCCAGGTGGTCAAGTAATTTATTTGTCAGTTATTTTTGTTTGTGTAGTATAAATACCAAACTTAAATAACCAGTTGTGTTTCGTTCTTTGCTCTGCTCTGTCCTTCTTAAGCTTCCTTCAGTAACAACGCCATTTCCTAGCCGCACTTTATTGTAGTCCTGCCCACCTGGAAGCAATTTTTCTACAGCAACGGCTGAAATGTAATTATCCTAATTAACTTGCTCGTATCATGTGCATTTTATTTGCATAATAATGACGTGTTTTTGTGAACATGGTAATGGACCTTCGGGCTTCATAAAAGACGGAGCATTACTCGGCCATGGGGGAGATAATCGGCGTCTGTTGAATTTGTCTTTTCTGTCCCATTTATTATTTCATTGTCCGTATGAATGGAACAGGGGTTTTATTATTTCTTCTTGCATGATTTATTTACATCCAGAAAGTGACAATTTTAAATGCAGAAGTTTGACAACCATAGTAGACAGATTAATACACACACACACACACACACACACACACACACGTACTTGCGTAACAAGGACCAATAAGATGCATTTTTTTTTTCTTGATTTATTTCAATAATCACTCACTACATGTTTCGAATAGATTAACTATTCATTTTAATATATTTTCAGCGTGATAAATACCATACGCTGCGTGTACAGTAAAGCTACCCCCTGATGATCAATAGTTAATCCATTGAAAACATGTAGAGGGTGATTACTGAAAGAAATCAAGAAAAAAAGTGCATCTTGTTGGTCCTTATTACCCAACTATATCACGATGCACGGTCCACAGAATATGAAATACACACATGTTATCTTTTATTTTGTCATTTGGACGCTGGGTTCAGTGCCATCCAAAATTCCTTCTCGTTTATGACTCCGGTTGTTCTGTACCCATATCTGGTTGTCTTTGCGGTATGTAGCAGTCCGTAACAACCGACATATCACAACGTCGCTTCTCAATGAGGCTTAACTTACCTAGGGCAATGACGTTTCGTTATTGAAGCATCACATCGAGCTGCGGTACGTAGAGCTGGGAAATAAGCGCCAGTCTCTTAGCCGGATGTATTTTCACGATCTGTATCGAGCCCAGGGGATGAGGGTGGTAGCACATGCGCACAGGGTCTTGCGAAGATCAATAGGACTTACACTGCCGGGGCGTATGTGCGGTCCGAAGTAGTCTGTCCGATGGAATATAGCGTGTATTTTATGAAATCTTGTGGGATTGCTGCTTGGTTATGCTGTTGTGGTGTGTACGTGAAGTGTGACACCTCCCGCATAAGGAGGTTTGGTGTGACAGTGTTTAGAAGTGCTGTTTGTTGGCGGTAGATTTTCAGTTGTCGCTTATACATCGTCAAACTGTCATACATGAAACGTTGCTCGGGTGTGGTGAAAAGAGTAGTTTGTGTCGGTAGATTTCTGATTTCCTGTTTCCGTTAGTGGTTGAGCTTGCACATTATGCACGCTTCTGCTACCTCGAAGCTAAAACAAAACAAAAGAAAAAAAAACATCAAGATATAATTACGCGTTTTACAGGAGTCGTTTGTCTGTTTTAAATTCCTCCGTCATTTTCACACGCAGGGTACTCTGTAACGCGTAAATTTACCTGACCCATTCGCTGTCCTTATTATCGCCATTCTGAGTGTTCTGTGACGGATGAATGTGTCTTGTGATGGGCCAGTTGGGATTGTAACTTTATGTGAACCATACACAGAAACTGCACTCAATTTTTATTAAAATGTGTGTCTGAGAAGATAAATCCATTGTGCAGGGTCCTGCTACTGATACTATCAGTCAAGAAATTCCCCACATTTTATAGCAACTACCGCATTACCGTGTACTTCAGAGCCTGTCACTGGACCACCTTATTCACGCTTAGTGTCTATTTCAAGATCCTTAATATTATCGTTCCACCAGCGCATAATCTTCCAAGCAATCTCTTGCTTTAATTATCCCGACCAATAATAATAATAATACTAATAATAGAATTAAGGTCCTCCTCCTCCTCTGCTGGGGGGTTCCTGCCGATTAACCCCGGGTTACTGCGGTGGTAAAAATTACTTTCTCCGTTGTATAGTTTCTGAACATCACACACACACACACACACACACACACATATATATATATATATATATATATATATGTTTGACACCCTCCTCACGTAAACATAATATCTCTTAACATCGCCTAAAATTCATATCCCAATACAGTGATAGTGCAGTATTGTCGGACGTTTTTGCTGCCATACGTCATTCCATCGTTCTTTTACCTGCTGAATTATTTTTCCTAGATTACATTTCTGTTATTTCTTCCAACCAACGATTTTCCGGCTCATATGTTGTATGAATTTATCATGTCTTCCTTGCGTGTACTTGCCTTGTCCTCGTCATCCTTTGCATGTGTGGGGCATGATCTACGTAATGGGTTTCCAATATTCTTATGGAAAGGGCCACCTCGGTTAATGTGGGCTGGTTTGCGGGTCGTGCGTGGAAATATGACAGTAAGTGGTATACCGAACTGCCTAAATTATTGTTAAATTTTTATAATTTATACACAGTTTACAAATGTGGTCGCGGACCGCGGGTTGGAGACGCATGATGTACGTCCTCCGGTTGCTTCTTCTTGGATCAAAATGATATTCCTAGTGCCCCGTTCTTTTACACTAAACATATGTTTTTCCCTTGAAGTTAGTGAAACTTTTCGTAACGCGAAAATCTTTCTCGGTGAAAGTCCGTTAGCTTCTTGTCACCAACAAGGTGGAAGACCATCGTATATTCCTTATTCCGTACAGGATGTCTTCGCTTTTATCCTCCATGCGAAACCTTAGGACGCGCCCAGTCAGTGTTACTGGCCCTTTATATAAGAAAGAAAGAGTTAATATGTAATTTCAAAATGTTACCAGTAACAACAGTAAGATGATGATGATGATGATAATGATAATAATAATCATCATCATAATCACAAATAAATCCACTGATCAGGTAGCAGTTGTGACCACGTGGTGTGTGGATTTCTTCCATCTTATTTTATTCTGAACCGAACACATACTACATCCTTGGGGCCTGTATCTACTTATATAGCATTGCATTGTTTACCTTCTAATACAGTTACTATATTAGTTATAGTTTTGTTACACTACGCTCGACTTTTTAAGACCGTTTGGTTCGTCATCGGGAGCTTCCATTTCGATTTTTTACTCTAGTGTAAAGCGCGATCACACCATAGTTATAACCAGTTCGCACCAAATGGTGTTAATCATTGCAGACTGAGAGGCTGATATAGGCCTGTATCGTGACTTGCATGAAAGTACTTCAAACGCAAAGTGAAAGAAACGTGAACTGTCTCGTACCACAAAAAGACCCTTGAATGTTCGCATTAGAAACCTAAAGAAGCCGCCAGTGAAGAACCAAATGGTTTGAAACGTGTCAGGCGTACTGTAAAAAAACCACCAGGAATGTAGTGGTCGTATCAGACAGTGAACGGTGCCCGTTCATTTTACAAACTGGCTCTGGTTCCGCTGTCAGGTGAAGAGGATGGGAGGCAGAAGGCGTACTAGGAAGCGGTGGGCCGGGATAGCTCAGTCGATATAGCGACTCGCTACCGGCTTGACGGTCCGGGGATCGAATCCCGATGGGGCGAGGTTTTCCGCACCCGTGCAGACCGATCCTGGGACCCATCCGGCCTCCTATACAAGGGGTACCGGGTCTTTCCCGGGGGTAAAGCGTCCGGGGCATGGCGTTGACCATCCACCCCCCATCTAGTGCCGAGGGTAAAGAAAGAGTAGAGCCATGCCCCTTCTCCACCTCTAGACTTTCATGGCCTATTAGAGGTTGAACTTTACCTTTGCCTTTGAACTAGTAGGAAGCGACTGTATTTACTAAGCACAGATGTTCACTTCGGATTCACCACACCCTGTCATCTGCCCGCGTCCTTTTGTATCGTATTCTGTGTATGCAGAGGCCTCGCGATGGGCTAGTCCTCTGTCCAAGGAGTGCTACTGAAAGTCTGTAGAACATCCAGTGTTGTGGAGTTAGTTGTGGTGACCAATCCGTTGTAGCCACAGAAGTAGTGTCACTTTTGTACTGACGGCCGTCACTGGTACTGTGGGTCTGTCAAGTTCAGATCGAATACGCAGCACCCAGAAGTGTCCACAAAGCCACGGCGTGATCCCTGAACATTTAATCTGAATTTACACGAATTGTTTATATCGGCATTTACAGTTTCATTCATGTGTTCTTGCGACCGACAGACGAAAATCGTTATTTGTCAAACTGTGTCAGACATTTATTTTAAAAGTTGCCGAGTCACGAGATGAAATGCAAGATTGTCAGTTTTTTGACACTCCTGCGTACGGGTTCAGCTCGCAACAGTTTTTTGTACATTGTGCTGTGCCCTAGATACGGTAAGTTTTGTTGTATTGCGTGAGATTTACTCAAGAATATAACATTAGAGGTAGACTGGCAGGCAGACAGACAAGCAGGCGGATAAATAGATAAATACACGGAGAGATGGGTAGTAAATAGATAGGTAAATAGGTAGGTAGTAGTAGGTATGTATGTAGATAGGTACAGAGGGAGGGAAGGAGCAGATGGGGGTTGGGAGGGAGCAGGTGGGTGGGTGGGTAGGTGGGTAGGTGGGTAGGTAGATAGGTAGGTAGGTAGGTAGGTAGGTAGTAGGTAGGTAGGTAGGTAGGTAGGTAGGTAGGTAGGTAGGTAGGTAGGTAGGTAGGTAGGTAGGTAGTAGGTAGATGGATGGGTGTATGGATGGACGTATGTATGGACAAGCGACAAGTAAGATAGTTGCATTGGTTCTTAGTCTAATTAGCGACGCGTTTTCAAGGGTAAAGTGCAGTAGTACGCCTGTCTAAAATACTTTATGAATGAAACAAAATACGTCGTTTAACAAGTCGCTGCTTGTTCCGGCTTACTAGGTAGCCATCATTAGGCTAAATGTAATAAGTACGTGGAGGAAACCTGACAAATTTGTTATAGGTTCAATAAGATGTCGAGACCTCCGTCCATGTATATCTACTGCAGTTTAAATTATTAAAGAAAAATGTCCTTGAAGTTATCCCCGATGTTTAGTATTAAATATATCGGCTCAGGCTACTGATATTATTTTGCATGGAAGCTGTTTCCGAATTATAAGATACATTACTTAGAATTTTGTGTTTCATAAATATTAAAATCATTATTAAAAGTGTATGTTTTTTTTAGATTGTCTTGTGTTAAAGCATGTTGAAGGCAATCTGAGTATTAAGAGTTCTTACACAATTATGTTGACAGCACTTTTATGTTCTGTTGTGATGTTATTATCATATAAAAGGTGCGCACTTCAGTTGATACGCTTGATGAGCCTTTGGAGGCGATATGTGTCTGTCTAATACGATTAGAATTTTGCATTAGGATATAAGGGTGCATTTTTAATTCGCTTTCAGCATTTGACGGGTATGTGTGCCGCCTGTCCGCTAAGGAGAGTAGTCAGCAACAATAGCTTTCAAGAACAATTTTTAATGTTTATAAAAATTTTAATTATCGTATAATCCGGAAATCACTTCCATGGAAACAGAGCAGCCTAAGCTGTCAGATATAATATATTTAGTATCACACAGAGTGGCCGAAAAGTCAGCTAATTGGTAAAACGTGCAGTAAAATACGTTGTCAATTTGTCACTTTATAAAACGGTATTACAGCGTTGTCAGTTGTGCACTGAACATTGAAGACCTCATTTTAAATAACTTGTGTATATTCAGTAAGAAACAAAGAAATTTAGAACTCATTTTAGTGTGTGGTTCACTGGCCGGTTAATTGGTGGGCCACTTTGTATGTTGGGGACTGTTCTGCGGTTAGTATTTGTCCTTTAAATGTTAAACGGAGTTTAAAAACACTGGAACATGAACGCCCTGTTGAAACTACAACAACTCTGTAATGTTCCTTCTGCACATTTGTTGCAATTAGCCTGGTGGTGCCTTACTCTTAAACCAAAATATGTAGCTATGCTGTCACACAACGGGATATCTCGTATCAAGATTTACTAGTTTTAAACTACATTGGGTATGGAGCCGTAATACATTGGCAGGAAACCATCTTAGTCTAGGCCTGCAGTAAGGTAATATACCAGTATTTACCTTGAAGAACTGAGGGGAGCCAGTAGAAATCTCACTGACGTTTGCACGCTTGGGTACACACACCTCCAAGGACGCCTGTGTCCAGTCTTTGATATCGTAAGTTTACCAGAACGGAGCAAGAAAACAAGACATCTGCCTTCATATTAAACTGCCGAGTGTTTGACGCCTACCTCTGAGAATGTTCCTTTATGGCTATAGTTAGGTGTACTCGAATAAATGCCACAAACGGGCAGGAAACACGGAAATTGATATTTGCATGTTTGGAAATTAAGTCCCAGATGTACCGGCTTATATGGTTAATAGTATGGGACGTACGTTATTTATATTTCAATTGTCAGCATGTCAGCTAGATTATAAATGGGATACATTCTCTCAGTCTTTACGCCTTCCACTAGCAGTAGTTCATAGGTTATCCTCTGAAGACCGGACGATCTGAGTCTTCAGACACATCGTTTTCACAAGTTAGCTATTGTATTCAAATGCAGGGCAATCATTCGTGGCCATGGATAGTCTTTTACTTCCAAACTGACATGACTGAATGATTGTCGGGAATGTATGCACTTATCCATCTGTAGCTTCAATATGATAGTCGTTATTGGCTATAGGGTTCGTTTGGAAGTCAGTTACTCCCCAGGATATGACCTCTCATCAGGTAAATGATCGTTTGGTATTTGCATCTGTATAATCAAGAGGCTTTGGCCAGGCAGGGAAAGTTATTGAAGAGAATGTTCATTTCTGCTATCGTTTGTGGTGTGGATTAGGTAACGTCATACTCGTTCCTACGGGTCAGGTATTATTCATAATAACTTTCGATGGATGACAATGGTATTAACATGTGTAGGATGGGTGGGCCTAGATTTGAACCTGTCACTTCAAAAAGAAAAACGCGCAATAAATAACTTCTGGCGTAAAACATTTGCAGTCTCAAATTATATCTTGCCTTGATGTGAAAACTGTAAAGTATTAATATGTTAGAGTATACACGCATATCGGTTGCTTTGTCGCTGTCTGTAGTCTAGTGGTTGCTAACCTTTCGGATTACGATGTTTCCTTGGCAATTAAAAAAATTAGGGGTGTCTGCGTGTTAAACAGTTTTATTTCTTAGGTTCTGCTTTTTGAGAAAATATACAGGGTATACACAAAAGAATGGTAAGGTTTCAAAAGTTAACAAGAAATCTATTTCTCACCTTACACGGGCACAACGTACACCATCAGCAGCAGCAACAGTCCAAGTTTCTCATGCGCTACCAGCAATTCGCTTCTCATGCTTACTGCGGGGCCGCGGGAAAAAGCTTTCTGTGTGCTCCGTTTTGAGGTGTCCAGATCTGTGATTACAGTGCAGCAACTGCCAGGTGCGTCTTTTCTAAACCGTGCACGAAACTCACGCTGCACTGTAATCACAGATCTGGACACCTCAAAACGTAGCACACAGAAAGCCTTTTCCTGCTGCGACGCCATCTTGGAAACTGGCCCCGCGGCTCCGCAGTAAGCAAGAGAAGCGAACTGCTGGTAGCGCATGAGAAACTTGGACAATTGCTGCTGCTGACGGTGTGCGTTGTGCCCGTGTAAGGTGAGAAATAGATTTCTTGTTAACTTTTGAAACCGCACCATTCTTTTGTATATACCCTGTATATTGACAAAAAAATATTACGAACTCAGGAACCATCCAAAGTGATTTTACATTTTATTCATCATACAACAGGTTCGAAGCGGCGGAGGTTACTGGGAGAGCTGAGGCTTGGCTGGAGGTTCAAGAGTTAGTGTGAGGGCTTACGAATTCGTGGAGGCCGTGGAATAGACTCTGTTGCCCCTGGTGGTCCATGGCTACGGATCCATAATAACTGCTTTTCATTTCAAATTCTTGGGTCGTGGTAACGATTTGACAAGCCTACTGTCTTAATGTATCGCAAAGCGGGTGGGATGGACGAGTAGTGGTAAACAATTTCTAACGTTCTGTTGAACTGAGGTGCAGCATAAAAATTCATATTTAGGCGCGTTCGCAAAATTGCGAAAAACGACTGTTCAGTTCGTTGTGTCTGGGTGTCCGTCCGTTTGTTCGCATGGAACAACACGGCTCCCACTGGACGGATTTTCTTGAAATGTCACATTTGATGCTTTTCGAAAATCTGTCGAGAGAATTCAGGTTTCATTAAAGTCTGATATCTGAAACGGGTAATTTACACGAAGACGTACGTATATTTATGATAACATTTTGTTGATTTCTTCTTAGGATGGGAAATTTTTCAGACAAAAGTTGTAGAGAAATAAAAACACACATTTTATGTTCAATACACCCCCCCGCCCCGCCCCCCCCCCCCAACCCCACCCCCAATCACCAACACACCAA